>VFQQ010000961.1_pt1 | contig 46214 bp, 78 predicted proteins | sample 3512341 | NCBI WGS metagenome assembly VFQQ01 (sample SAMN10412373, study PRJNA504923) | tailings metagenome | isolation source: Relicate 2 Philex TSF1 revegetated site | place: Philippines: Tuba, Benguet | collected 2017-08-29 | reverse complement strand
CATGCGCTGCCGCACCTCTTGTCCTGGAATGCACGATCCCGCACACGCTTGATCTGCAAGGAGGAGCAGGTAGGTGCGCAGTTGGTTGCTTGCCGCTTGGCCAATCAGCCGCTGCCGCTGCAACGTCTAGCCACCCCTGGCGGCTTATATCTTGCCCAACGAGGGGGCTAAGAAATGCTCTGTTCACCTGGCGCTCCGGGTCCAGCCCAAACAGCCGGCAGATGTCCGCCCCTAGCTTAAGCAAATCAAGGTGACCAAAACAGTCCCACCTGGTGCTCAGGGTCCAGCCCAAACAGCCGGCAGATGTCGGCCGCCACCTCCACCACTGTCCGCTCCCTTTGGCTGCCGATGTTGTAAACCTCACCGGTGGTGCCCTGCCAAGAGGGAGCAGTAACTACGTTGTTATGTGTTAGCTGGGCAGCAGAGGCGCCGCCAGGCAGGCCAGAGCGCTTGCCTTGTGCAGCAAGTTTTTGAAAGCTTTTGCCACATCAGACCCACCCAACTATCAGCCAGGCTGAAGGCCAAACACAAGTGGTAAAACGTGTCAGCCAACAACTTGCCTTGTGCAGGATGATGTCGAATGCCTCTGCCACGTCAGACACATAGAGGTGTGACCGAGTCGCGCTGCCGTCGCCGTGCACGGGCAGCCGCTCGCCGCGGGATGCCAGCAGAGTGAACTTGGGGACTGCAGGCAGGCAGGGCAGAAAATGAATTGATTCTGTGTGGACTCCACATCCTTTGGGCACGAAGCAGCTGAGCTTCGCAGCGGCATTTTCCGCCACATGCCCAGCATGTGTGGTGCAGCATGCTGTGTCTCAATGCCACTGTTGAAAGACGCACGAGCCGCACATGCGTCGCCCTTTCCGTGCAGCGATACACTCACTGAGCTTCTCTGGGAACTGGCCGGGCCCGTAGACGTTGTTTGACCGGGTGATGATGATTGGCATTTTGTAGCTGGTCACGTAGGCCCGAGCCATCAGCTCGGCGCCCGCCTGAGCTCAAAGCAATGACAGGAGGAGAGCAGTTTGGTCGAGGCTTACTGCACGTGCACCAAAGGCGGGCTGCACCTGCCGGATGGCAGCTCGAGCTACAACACTACAGGCAAGGAGTGCAACTGGTAGTAAAGCTGACGAGATGATCTAACGCTTGCGTTGCAGTCGGAAACCACCCATCCCATCCACCCACATACCCACCTTGGCAGCTGAGTAGGGGTTGGTGGGCGCCAAGCTGCTGCTCTCTGGGAGGCCTGCGGGCAGCACCAAACATCAGGAAGCGAGGTGATCAATGGCTGAGCTCACTGTGCAAGGCTGCCAATCGCATGCTGTACAGCGCCTTGATTTGCACACTGCATGCACCGAACCACCAGCCGCCAGCCAGCACTAGTCTTCTTCACATCTCACCAAACACTTGGTGTCGCCTTAGATTTCATGCACCCGTCATTACCGAGCATAAATTTCAACATGCTCACCAAACACAGCCCCCAGGCTGGTGTCGCCATACACCTCATCCGTGGATACACAGATGAAGCGGCGGATGCGGCGGTACATGCGGCACGCCTCCAGCAGCACGTGCGTGCCGTATCTGCATGCGCCAGGAGGAGCAGAGACAGGGCAATGAATAGGCTTGGTTGGCGATACATGCGGCAGGCCTCCAGCACGTGCGTGCCATACCTGTGAGAGCTCAAGCTGAAAGGTGAGGCAACCCTTCTGCCAGGGCGCAAAGCATGCGCAAGTGCTGCGTGCCACAGCACACCAACAGCAGCAGTGCAACTGCATAGCCAAATCGCACGTGTTATTGATGGTGAAGGCGAGGGAATTTCCAAAGCTGTTGTCCACGTGCGTCTGCGCCGCAAAGTGCAGCACCGTGTCCACCTGCTCCGTCTCTAAAATGTACTGCGGGGAGTGAGTTGGAGGGAGGTAGTGCAACATGGCAGGCAGTGCTGGATCCCGTATGCAAACTAGGTGCCAAACGTACTCACCCCGCCTTGCCTCCGCAGCTGGCACTAACAGACTCAGCAGCACGGTTCCTGCCCCTCTTGAACATCTGCCGCACCTGCAGCAGGTCGGCTGTCTGTATGTCGCCCTTGATGAACCTGCAGGGCGGCGGGCAGGCAGTTGCAGTAAGGCATGCAAGCTCAGCGGGGCGCCCCAGTGGTCCCACTAAGCCACCGGCAGGCAATGGCAACGCACCATCACTACACATGTGCAGCAGCGGCAGCAGTGACAGCTCAGCAGCGGCAGCAGTGACAGCAGCTCAGCAGCGGCAGCAGCGACAATAGCAGCGGTGGCGGCGGCAGCAGCAGCGGCAGCAGCAGCAGCCGCCGCCGCCTAGCCTCACTTGAAGTGCGGCGAGTCGTAGACGCTGCGCAGGTTGTGCAGCGAGGCGCAAGGGTCCAGCTTGTCAAGCACCACTACCTGCGAACAAAGAAATGATGAAATCATTAAGCATGCCGAGGCACAACTTGGCTCTGATAAGGAGCGCCTTGGCCGCAGCCAGACGCTAAGTATGGGCGGTGCAAGGCAGGCTGTCCCAAAGGCCGCAGAGCGCCCCTGCTCCGATGTACCCGGTAGCCATACTGCTCCACCAGCCGTGTGGCCACATGGCTGCCGATGAAGCCTGCGCCGCCGGTGATCTGCAAGGGCGGTAATTGGTAGCAGTCACAGCTTCGGTCAGCGGCGGGGCTGCCCAGGGCGCCGGCGGCAGCGGCGTGAACAGGCGCCACCGCGCGTGTCGCACCAGGATCACGCCTGGTCGGTAGCTGCCGTCTGATGCTGCTCCTGCGTCGTCTCCCATGTCGCCAGGCGCGCCAGGGAGGTGGGTCGGCACTGGTGGCAGCTAGCGTGACAATAGCAGGGCTTTCACGGCTTGCTGGATAATATGCGATGCATGCACAACCCAATTGACTACAGACCAAGCGCAAACGGAACTCCCCTGTGGCATCCATGCAAGAGCTGCTGTGCTGTGGCCAACAGCGGCTGGCGCGGCCCTGCGGGGGCATTTGCAAATCTGGCTGCCATCTTCGTTCGATCTGCCACCCGGGGCACCCCGCTGAGCAGCCCGTCGACCTGATCACAAGCCGCATTCGTCAGTATGGACTGCAAGTCGCTGCCCGAGCTGCAGAAGGCGCTAGCGGCGCATCGCCTGGTGCGTCGCCGGGCCGCCCCGCAGGCCCACGCGCTTGCCTAGCCGCCGCCGCCGCCTTGCCGGCGCTGCTACGTTCATCTTGCACCCGCCCGTCCCCTCCCGCACCTGCCCACTCAGGCGGTGGTGCACTTTTGGGCCGCTTGGTGCGAGCCGTGCGCCTTCCTGGACAGCGTCCTCGCGCAGCTGGCGGCCGACTCGCCCTCAGTTGCCGCGCTGCGAGTGGAGGCTGAGGAGGCGGGCGACATTTCAGAAAAGTACAACGTCTCCGTGGTGCCCTTCTTCCTGTTCTTTCGAGACGGCCAGGTGGCAGACAGCCTGGAGGGCGCAGATGCTGCAGCGCTGACCACCAAATTCCAAGCGCTGGCGGCAGGCGCGGCGGCAGGCGCCGCCGCTGCAGCGCCCGCGGCAGCGGTGCAGCCGCCGGCGGCTGTGGGCAATGGCAGCCAGGCTGGCCTGCAGGAGCGGCTGAAGCAGCTGGTCAGCCAGCAGCCGGTCATGCTGTTCATGAAGGTGGGTGGAGCATGGTCGTTTGGTGCATTGCAGTGACCATTGCATCAGTTGTGTGGTGATGCAGGGACTATTGCATGCGCTGCATGTCATGGTGTTGCTCAAATGGGCTGGTACATGCTGGATGGGCAAATGCGAGCGCGTTTGATCCTCCCGACCAGCTGTTGCAGCGCAGCATTGTTATTGTTGTTGCTGCTGGTTGCATGCCACTGCGTGCCTCTTGCTTGCTGCTTACCTGCACCCATCTGCCTGCTGCCATCCGTGCACCACCCCGCTGCTGCCCGGCGGCATCATGCCCTGCCTGCTCCTGCACCACTTGCATGCGGCTGGGGCCGTGCATGGGTGATGAGAACCCTGCCTGCTCCTGCACCACTCACTGCGGCTGGGGCCGTGCATGGGTGATGAGAACGGCTGAGCGCCCGAGGGCCCGCCTTCGAGCAAAACAACAGGCGGTGCCCCCAAGAGGAAAGCACAGCTTACACAGTCATCCTTGCCCTGACATGCACGGGCCCCAGGCTTGCACAAGTTGCATGCTGCTCTCGCTCTGCACTGCGTCTTGGTGTGCGCTCTTTCCAGTGCATTCTGTGCAGCAGTTAATTTCTGGGGTTTCACACCGCCCGTTTTATGTGCCCTGTGCAGACATCATGCTCCTGCCAACTGCTCACCCCCACTCGCTGCCTCCCACCCCCTGGCAGGGCACGCCCGACGCGCCGCGCTGCGGCTTCAGCCGCAAGGTGGTCGACGCCCTGCAGCAGTGCGGCGCGCCATTTGGCTCCTTTGACATCCTTTCGGACGAGGCGGTGCGGCAGGGGCTAAAGGTGCGGAGACTGCAAGGGTGCAATGTAAGGGCCGCTAGTGGCTGCAGGCCATGGCGCTGCACAACGTGGGAGCGCTGTGCTTCTGCCCTGGCGTTGTGCGATGGATTGTGTATCGGGGCTGCAGTGCCCCGCCTGTTGCTGCACTCGACCCGTCATTTGGTCGAGCCCGCCGACTTTGCAGGGGGGCACTTGCGCTGTCTACACTTGATGGCGATCTGAAGCAGTTCTCAACCATTGCACATCCATGTTCATGCTTGTGCAGGAGTACTCGCAGTGGCCCACCTACCCGCAGCTGTATGTGAATGGCGAGCTGCTGGGCGGCTGCGACATTGTGCTGGAGATGCAGGCAAGCGTTTGGGGGCGCTGAATTGCGCATGCCATGGCACAGGCGCCTCGCGCCCCCGTGCAGTCATGTGGCAAGAAAACCAGCCTTGCGCCTGCATGTTTTTCACTCGCTGTTGCCACCTCTGATGAACTTGCCTGCTCTGCAGGAGTCGGGCGACCTGAAGGCTGAGCTGGCCAAGGCGCAGGGTGCGCCCAGCCTGCAGGAGCGGCTGAAGCAGCTGGTCAACCAGCAGCCGGTCATGCTGTTCATGAAGGTGAGTTGTTGGCGGGGAGCAGAATCGTGGATGATTTGATGTTTGCACAGGTCGTGCGGTTGCATCTGCAGCCCCGTCCCTGCATCGACTAACGAACATGCGCCGGCCTGCTGGTGGACTTGCCTGCCAACAACCGGCCTCCCTCCCTCCCCTTCTGCTTGGTGGTAATCTGCAGGGCACGCCCGAGGCGCCGCGCTGCGGCTTCAGCCGCAAGGTTGTGGAGGCGCTGCAGGAGGCTGGGGAGCCGTTTGGCTCGTTTGACATCCTGTCTGACGAGGCGGTGCGGCAGGGGCTGAAGGAATTCTCCAACTGGCCCACCTACCCACAGGCAAGGGGAAAGGGAGTGAGAGGGAGTTTGGGTTTCCCTGGAAGTGCAGCAGTGCAGTGCGGCAGTGCGCCGGCAGGTGCTCGTGCCGCAGCGGGCCGGCCTGTACAGGGGCACTGTTTGAAGACCGAATTCCAACCTGCCTGTTGCTGCACATCGTGCTTCGTAAACAGTTCTTCTATTGGCTCTGCCCTGCGTGCAGGTGTATGTGCGCGGTGAGCTGCTGGGCGGCTGCGACATTGTGCTGGAGATGCAGGCAAGAATGGGTGCAGAAGGGTGTCGCACATGCCTGCTGGGTGCACGTGATTGCAGGGCTGCTTGGGTGGTAGCAGGGCACCAGCAATGCAGCGGCAGCAGGGTGCACCAATTCGTTACACACAGGCGGCCAAACGTGTGCCTATCATCACTCTCAATTGTCGATGCAGGCAAACAAGGAGCTGAAGGAGACGATTGACGAGATGAAGGCGCGGCTGTGAGCTTGTGAATCGAGCGATGGGCTGAGCCACTGACTGTGATCGTCCGAGTGCCCCATTGAGCATCATGTCTGCATCCCGTCGAGCGTTCAGTGCATCTCATGTAACATAGCGTGCTGCTGCAAGAGCCACCATGTGCAACTGTTGGCAGCACGGCGAACAGCATGACCCCGCAGCGGCGGGCTCGTGGCAGAGGACAACCACATCGGCCCCTTCCGTCCCTGCCAAACGTGATAGCATTTGTGAGCGCAATATCTCACTACCACTAAGCCTGGTACAGGCGTGCAGCCGCCAAACACCCTCGCACAAGTCCTAGCGTGGCCAGCCACACGAACGGCGCCGCGATGGCTGCAATCAGCACAGCGCCCGCCGCAGCTGCGATCGGCGGAGCGCATTGCCGCGCTACTGCTGCTGCACCACGCGCCGCCGCTGCCGGGCCGCGGCACCAGCAGCAGCGGGCCGCCGTGCGAGCACAGGTGGGTGGCTGCGACTCTGCTGCCCTGTTGTCTCCTGGTGATACTCTGACGATTCAACAATCTTCTCACACGTGGCTACTGCAGGCCTGGCAGCGGCTGCAAGAGGCGGTTGGCCTGCAGGAGGGCGGCACGCGCAGCGGCCGCAGCGGCGCACCCAGCAGGCAGCCCCGCACCGCCAAGCAGGCGGCCCTGGACTTTTACGAGTACTACAACACCAAGCAGATCAGCAGGATAGTGGATGAGCTGATTGCGGACGACTGCGAGTATGAGGTGGGCCGGTGGGCGGCGGGGAACTTGCAGTTGGTTGGTGCCACTATGGCAAAACTGGCTGCGTGTTCCAGCTGGGTCAGTAGGGAAAGCTCGACTGGACATGAAATGGCATGGAGCGCTAGTTAGATGCCACGCTGTCTCTCTGCACTGCCTGCTGTGCAGGACTTGGTGCACCAGGAAGCGTTCGTGGGCAAGCAGGCCATCGGCGCATACTTTGCAGAGGTGTGTGTTGATGGGAGGTCCAGTTTGACGTGCTCGGCAGCCTGGGGTCCTGTGTCATTGAACCGTGCCTGAGATGGTTGGGTTCATCACCAGCATATGGCGGCATCGGCTTTTGTGTACAGCCCTCCCTTGCATAGCACCACACCCTCTGTTCGGGCACACCGCTCCCTGCACAGCTCCACCATACTCGTTCTGCCCTGCCCGTGCTGCAGGTGGAGCGAATGGTGCCGGCGGATGTGCGGTTCTGTGTTGAGGACATCACAGATGGGGACCCGCGCAAAGTCGGCGTGCGCTGGTGCGCTGCGCTGAGCTAGGTTCTGGGCTCGGCGGCATGCGTATGCACCTTGCTTCCACAGAACCAGCAGATACAGAATGGACGGTGCGCCTTGCCAGATTGCCAGGCTGCCTACCTGCCAGCCCTCGCCTGCCTTGCTGCGGCATACTTGCTTTATCATATCACAGCAGTTCCTCTGCAGGCATGTTGAGATGCGCCATCATTGCATGATGAAACAACAAGCATGGTGCCCTGTCCTGCAGGCATGTTGAGATCACGGGCGAGGACGGCCAGCCCGTGGAGTTCCCCTTCTCTCGCGGCTGCTCCTTCTACGAAGTGAACGAGGAGGGCAAGGTGCGATGGCGGAGGCGGCCTGCTCAACTGCACGCACCATGCTGAAGTGCTCACAAGGCTTGCGGTTGTGCTGCTGGGGTGGGAGGGGAGGCGGCACCAAAACCCACGGCACAACTGTCGCCCACGGATACTGGAACGCCCAAGGATTCTGAGCCTGCTGCAGTCGCACGCGCTTCCCACACCGCTCTCTCACCATGCAGCCTCATCCCGCCTGCTCCCCAAACTGCTCCCCTTGATTCTTCAGATTGTGTTTGCTCGCGACATTGTGGAGCCGTCGATCAAGCCTGGCGACGCGGCGCTCAAGGGCATCAGCCTCATTGCACCCCTGGTGCGCTCTCCCAGGCAGGGGGTGCCGTGCTCGGACACTGCACTCCGACATGTGTGGCCTGCAGTTGCTGTGTGCCGGACCTGGCGTTTGCCAAGGAATTGATGATGATGACGGTGCATGCGCCTCCTGCCTTGAACACGCATGCACACCCCGGCGTGCACTCGTGCTCCAGCCTGATGCCTCTATGATTGCGCCCCACCTGCCGCAGGTCCGCAAGCTGGGGCCCAATGCCAACCCCGCCGTCCTGAAGACGCTGCCCATTGCCAGTGGGGCCATGTGGGCCTTCTATTTCGGGTGAGGCGCGCTGAACAGTTACGGAGTTGACCACAATAGTTGAGGACCTGTTGGAGGGCTTCTAGCTTTCCGCCTCGAACCGCCTAGGCCGCCTGAGCATTACTTGCCAATTCCGCCCTTCACTGCCGCAGCTACATTGGCTATGTAATGCTAAGTACCACCGCACCGGGGCTGCCCGTGTGGCAGACGCCGCCCGAGACCTGGCAGGCTGTGCTCAACGAGTCGTTCAACGTAAGCAGCAGTTTGCAACGCTGATGTGTGCCTGAAGCATGCAGGTTGCAAGGGTCCAGGCAACGCCGCATTAGAGCCCTCTGTGTCACTCTGTTTGAAGTTGCCGCACCACACCCACCTAGCGTGCGCACACCCGACGTCAACCTTTGCGCACCTGCGCCTCTCCCTGCCCTGCAACAGTTCTTCTACGTCAACATTGGACTGGCCGAGCTGGGCCTCAACCCCGTGCCCTGTGTGGCGGAGCATCCAGTCAGCGAGGGCCTGTTCAACACCGTGAATGCCTGGTCGCTGGTGTGGTGGGTGGGCAGGCGCTGGGGTTGTCAAGCAGGGGCTGGTGGTGGGAAGAGGAAGACAGTGTACCCGCCCTGCGACTCCAGCCTTGGCTCAACAGAAAGTGAGAGGCAGGGATTGGATCAGACTTGGCGCCGCCCCTGCTATTCGATGGTGCGGAGTTTCCGCATGCTGTGGAAATGATGCCTCGCTTTTCCCACACCATCCTTCTTGCAGGCTGCCAGTCATGCTGGCTGATCCGCTGGGCCGGCGCGTGCCCAACCGCTTCCCGCTCTGGCTGGGCACTCAGGTGACTGGCTGTGCCTGGGGGAGGCGGTTTGTGGTGCCTGGGGCACGTGAATCAGTAGCAGAGCACTTGTGTGCAGCTTCAATGGGCAGAGTCGGTGCACACGCCTGTGGAAGTGTGCTGGAGTGGCGTGTGCTCCCTGTTTGCCAGATCCCTTCCAAGCTGTCGTCGACTCGGTTCCGTGCCTGCCAGGTGCACATTCCACACCATCCCCAACCTTCCTCACCCCATTCACCCAACCCCCACTCAACCTGCAGTTCCTGACCAACGTGTTCTTCCCGATCTACCTGGCCCAGCGGCTGCGCCCCGACAGCCCCGAAGAGCAGCAGCAGCTGGCAGCCCAGGGCGCCGAGCCTGTGCGCCTGCCGGCCTATGCACCGGCCATTGGAGCGCTCGCCGCCGCGGTGGGCGCGTTCAGCCTCGGCTGGGCGGCGCTGGCGCGGCCAGAGATGGCTGGGGACCTGCCCGAGCGCTGGCAGTACTTGGTGGCCCTGGTCAGCACCAGCCGTGTGGACTGGGCCTTTGTGGTGGACTCCGGCCTGTATGCGGTGTGGCAGGCCTGGCTGCTGGGCGCGTGTGGCGCCGCGCCCGCGTACCGCTTTGTGCCCTTCTTCGGTCTGGCGGCGTGGCTGATCACGGGGCCGCGCGAGGGGCAGGAGGAGCCGCGTGCGCGGCAGGAGGCCCGGCGCTGAGCGGTGCAGCCCAACAGTCGAGCAGGCAGTTTGGTGCAGAGGGGACTTGCAATCACGTGTGCTTTGATTTCGAGCGTGCTGAGGACTGATTTGATTGGCATCCTTAATTGAATGTAATATGATGTGGCAGTGAGAGTGGTGGGTGGAGCATGCAGGTGGCAGAATGCCAGTTGGAGACCACGTGGAGATCAGCAGGCTCCTGGCTCTTGTGTCCCCTTGGTGCAAACGCCTGACTGTGGCAGGCAGTGTGACGGAAGGGAGGCAACTGTATTCACAACGAAAATAGATCTGCCTGTAAAGCATCCTGCAGTGCAGGCAGCATGGCACTGGATGTTGGCTGCACCGGACAGAGCTGCATGCGCGCCGGCAGCGTGCCCATCTGCCGCCGCCTGTTGGGCCGGCGTTGCCACCCCAAGCCGCTGTACGCGCGTTCCCACGCTTTCGTAGCAGTGTGCCGGGGGCCTGGGAGGCCGCAGCGATGGCCTAGCGATGCAGGACACGACAAACACTCGCGGCGCCACGCCGCCCTGCACCAAGGGCGGCCAGAAGCAGCAGCACTCGCCCTGGAGCGCTCCACGGCAGAGAAAGCGGCGGCCGCCGGCCCAGCAGGTGGCGCAGACGCTCGCAAGTTTGGAGGAGGAGGCCTGCTGGACCTCGCCTCCCAAGCGCCTCAATGGTGAGGAGAGGGGGCGGGCCGGAGGACGATGCCGCCGACAGCCGGCCGCCGCGAGAGCCGTTTGAACCCCGCCGCCCGCCAGACACCTGCTGCCGCCGGCCGGCTGCGCCCGCACCCGCTCCCGCAGGTGGCGGCAGCCCGGCAGCCCGGGAGCTGCCCCTGCACGACCCTCCCCTGGCGCCCGCCTTCAGTGCGCCGCCGGAGGCGCTAGATGCGGCAGGGCCAGTGGCCCAAGAGCCGGCAGGACCGCTTGCGCAGGTGGGCACACTCTTGAGCTGGCTGTTCGCGGCCTGCGCTGTAGCTGCCTGCTGCCGTGCACTGCTGTATGGTGCAGCTGCGGCCAGCTTGGGTTGTTACGGCGCATGATCCCCTGCTCATCTCTTGATTCTTCAACTGCCGCAGGGCCTGCTGATCTCTCAGCCTGGCGCTGAGCCCGGCTTCTCGCCCCTGGCCAGCGGCCTTAGCGCGCCCTCCTTCACCGCTCCTAGCTTCGAGTGGCCGGCAGCAGGCGCCGCTGCAGCCCCTGCCGACAAGCAGCGGCGGCAGCTGCGGCAGGTAGCTGCCTGGCGGCTGGCGTCGCAGCGGCAGCGGGATGCCGTGGCGCAGCAGCGGCGCGCGGCCAGCCTGGACGGCGGCCCTGTGCTGGCCTCGCTCGCTCTGGTCCCGGCTGCACAGGGGCCTTGCGGGGCACCGCCCAGCCACCCGCCAGCTGGCTCCGTCTTTAGCAGTGTGGAGTGGCAGCCCGCAATCGCGGCGTCCTCGGGCGCCCCACCGGCAGCACCACAGCAGGCGCAGCAGGCACAGCAGCAGCACCTAGGAGAGCAGCAGCCGCAGCAGGCAGACGCGCTGCAGCTGCCAGCCCCACAGGCCCCCGTGGCGGCCCCACCGTCGCCACGGGCCACTCAGCAGCAGCAGCAGCAGCATGCGCCGCCAGCGCCTCACCCACAGCACCTTCACGAGGTTGAGGCCCGGCCCGGCAGCCGGCTGGGCGGCCAGGGCCGCCCGGGAACCATAGCGCGGTGCAGCACCGGCCAGGACATGGAGACAGACCTGCGCAGCTCCTGGGGATCGGAGCGCAGTGCAGACGTCACCTCCTGGCAGAGCCTGCAGGCGCGGCTGCGGGAGGAGGCAGGCATGGGTGGCCACGCCGGCCGCCTGCCCTCGGCAGCAGCGGGCCTTGCGGCGGCCATCCACCGCCAGGCCAGCATGGTGTCAGAGGGCGGCGATGCCGCGATGCGATCTGCCGACTGCGGCGGCAGCGTGCACAGCGGGCGGTCCAGCTTGGATGCGCCCTCCTGCTCCGACCGCCAGACGTCGCAGCTGCCACTGCGGTCGGCGATGCGCGGCCCCGCCTGGCACTCGCACCTAGCATCGCCGCCAGAGGGCGGCGGTGACGCCACCTCCCCAGATCCGCTGCTGGGGCGGTCTAGCGGCAGCAGCAAGCAGCGCAGCCGTGGCAGCAACTCGGTGAGCATCAGGGGTGGGGTTGCTGGGAGCTTGAGAGACTAGCAATGAGCTGAAACGGGATGCGCCTCAGACGTGGAAGGGCACCCGCTGGGCGAGTAACCTGCACACACTGGCCAGCTGACTACCGTCGCTTTTCTGTGCACCTCCGCCTGCAGAAGTGGGGCTGCTTCAGCTGTGCCAGCCCCTTCAGCTGCCGGCAGCGCAGCGGGGTGCTGGGCGATTCGGATGACGACGGCGAGGTGGTGCGGCGCAACGACGGCCCCAGCCCCCACGCTGGCCCGCTGAGCCCGCTGCCCCCAGTCGAATCCGAGGGGGAGGAGTTTGTCATCCGCAAGGGCAGCCTGTCGCGGCTGGGCGGGGGGTCGCCGGCGAGCAGCGGCCGCGGCAGCGCGGGGCGCGTCAAGTGAGTGGGAGCGGGGCTGGGGCTGGGGCACAGTGGTCTGTGGGGGTTAATGTGCTTGCTGATACCATTCCTGCATTGTCGCCCGCCCCACATCACAGCTAGCCCCACCAGCCCTCCCTCACACCTTTTTCGCTCCCCACTGCCCCACCATCCCTGTTGCCCAGGCACACCAGCCTGAACCGGCCGCCGTCAGGCCAGGACCTGCTGCACCGCCAGGACGCGTTCTCAGCCCGCTGCACGCCCCCCGGCGCTCCCTGGTCGCCCTGCGGCGACGGCCCGAGCACAGGTTCAGATGACGGCTCTTTCTCGCTGCCCTCTGCCACCCACGGCCTGCGGTCGGTTTCGGTGGGCCTGCGGGACGGCTCAATTGAGGAGCTGGCTGGGTACAGCGGCGGCAAGGCGGGGGGCGAGGGCGCGCCGGCTGCCGACGTGGACTCGCTCAACAGCATGCTCAAGTGAGAGCTCTGGAGTGGTTGTGGCTGGATTAGGGTGGGTTTGAGGAGCAGCTGGCAGGGGTGCAGGAGGGGCAACTGGGCACGCCCTGTGCAGCAGCCGTGCATCCACTGCTTGGCACTGTCCGGTGGCCCCTTTTTTGCAGGGCGCTGTCGCTGTGCCCAACCGCCCACCCCAAGGACGCCGAGGCGTTTGTGGCGCAGGTGGGGCAGGGGGTTCAATCCGGCGCTCGGCTGTCAACAGGCGGCCGCTGGCGTTGCTGCCCAGCAAGCATGTGTGCCTGGGGGCCCTGCCGACTCCCTTCCTCCATCAAGGCAACTCTGCTGGCACCTGAGCACCCGGCAAACTGCATCTCCTTCCCCTGTGTTGGTGGCAGGCCTGCGCCGACCATGCCATCCAGCCCAACGCCACCACCGCCCGCACGCTGGAGAAGATGTGGGCGGTACATGAGCAGCTGTACAGCTGAGGCTGCTGTACCTCCTGGAGGCAGGCGCCTTGCCAACCGGGCACGCTGCCCAACCCGCGGCTGAAAGCGCCGCTCTGACGGACTCGACCCACCGTCCACTTGCTGCCGGGCTTGCAGAAGCAAGCCGCGCGGCCGCCGCTGCCCGCCCACGCCAAATTTTGGCCAGTCTCCCTATTTATTGCTGTTGTCTAACCGCAGACACCTATCCCCTTCCCTGTCCCCCGCTCGATGCTCCGCTATTCCTCCCGCCGCTGCCCGCCCACCCGCTGCCGCTGGCGCTCATCAGCTGACATTCAAACAGGGCTGTAACATCTGCTCTTCTGTCGGGGTGACAGCACGGAAGGGTGGTGCTGCACTGGGAGCCACCGTCTTGACAAGGAGCCTGGAGTGAGCACAGAGCCTGCATCTGTCGGGCAGCGTCCAGCGACAAGCTGCCACCAGGTGGGCAGAGTCACAGAGGGGTGCACAGAGTCTGCGGCCTGGCGATTTATGCTCCTGGGACGTCATACACTCGGCAGCCAAGCCGATGGCGCAGCAAGAGGTACGTGCTCGCGAACGTCAAGCGAACTGCTCGAGCGCTGCCCTGATTGCCGCTTAGCGGCGCAGATCAACTTGCACAAATGTCTTCTCATCGATGCAGAACACAGCCAAGCGGCAGCGCACAGAGGAGGAGCAGGCTGCCGCCGCCGATGCCGTCGCCACCGCCGCCGCCGCGGCAAGCGGCGCAGCTGAGCCAGCCCAGCGGCACTTGGTGATCGTCTGGGATCTTGACGAGGTGAGCGGGTGCATTGCTCCACTCATTTCTGTCATGGTCTGTTAACCGCCAACGTTCCAGCGCAGCGCCGACCCTGGTCGCTGGTGCTGCCACCGCTTCACCGCACCACCCCTGCTCGCTTGCTCTTCGCCACCTGACCATGGGCTGCCCCCCTCATCACTGCTGCATCTGCATCTCCTCCCTGCCACACAGACGCTGTTGATCTTCAACTCCCTCATCAGCGGATCATGGGCCGCGTCCCAGCGGCGGCAGGACGACACTGACGAGTTCCGCCAGCTGGGCCGGCGGTGGGAGGCCGCGCTGCTGGCGCTGTGTGACGACAAGTTTTTCTTCCAGCAGGTGCAGACTTAAGCACGTTTGGCGGCTGTGTTGCTGAGTGACTGGCTTGCAGCCCTTGCAATATGTGATGGCATATGTGGTGACACACTTGCCTTGTACCACGGCATGAAAAAAAAACATTAGTCCGCCTCCTGCTCTGGTTGATCGTGCCTTTCAGTTGGAGGAGTACGACCAAACATGCCTGGAGGACATCCAGCAATTTGACGACGGCGCCAGCCTGGCAGGCTATGATTTCAACAGTGACACCTTCCCGCCAGCCGGCGCCACTGCCCACACTCCCGAGCAGCACGCGGCAGCGGCGCACCCCGCACCCCCCTACGCCGCCGTAGCAGTTGGTGGCAGCCATGGCATCGCCGGCGCTGGGGCTGAGCAGCCGCAGCAGGAAATAGAGCAGCCCCAGCAGCAGCAGCAACAGGAGCAGGAGCAGCAGGAGCAGGCGGCAGCAGATGGGGCCGGCGGGAGCCTGCCGCTGCCACCCAGCGGTCGGCAGCTGCTTGGCTCGCCAGCCAGCCGTGCGCTGGACGATGAGAGCCTGAGGAAAGCTGCCTACCGCTACCGCCACATCACCAAGCTGCTCAAGTTTGGCTTGACATCCCTGGGCACTGCCGCGCAGCGGCAGGAGTGGCAGGTGGGGTGAGGGTGGGCTGGGCGAGTGTGCAGGCAGGCGTGTATCCACCCACCCCTGCTGCTTGCCCTGCTGAGGCCCGAAGCTGCATCTCCTGTGACACAGAACTGCCTGAACGACTCCATTGCATCCCCCTTCTGCCTCTCTGCCCCGTAGGAGCTTTACAGTGAAACAGATGCGGCCACGGGCGGCTGGCTGAGCCACGCCGCTTCCCTGCTGGCAGCCTGCACCACACAGCTGCCCGCCTGCTGCAGCAGTGGCGGCGGCGGCAGCGGCAGCGGCAGCACGCTGCCACATGCTGTGCAAGTGACACACGTGGCGGTGACCAGCGGCCAGCTGATCCCCAGCCTTGCCAAGCTGCTGCTCTTCCGCCTGGTGCCGCACATCGCTCCGCAGCATGTGTGGAGCTCTCGGTACGAGGGCAAGCAGCGCTGCTTCGAGCGCGTGCGGCGCCGGTTTGGGGCGGGCTGCTCCTATCTGGCAATAGGTGAGGGGCTAACACATGTGGGCTGCTGTATGTGGTGGAGCAATTGGCACTATGCATTTTGCAGTTGCCACGCGTGCAGCATCCACAGGAGGCGGCAGGAGAGGCAGCTTGGGAGCACTGGAGAGCCGAGGCGGCTCAGCCAACTGGTATCTTCATCTTAAGGTCAGCAGCCGCTAGCATGTGCTTCTCTGGCCAACTGTCCATGTTCACCTGCCCGGCGCTGCAGGCGATGGTCTAGAGGAGGATGAAGCAGCAGCACAGCTGGGCTGGCCGTACATTCGGGTGCTGCTGGCCCCAGCCGAGCACTACCCTCCAAACCATGTAGCAGCCCTGCGGCCAGATGCTGCCACAGGCGGCGCTGGCATGCCCTTCCCGCAGCTTGCGGTGGCGCACATTGCGGCGGCGGCGGGGCTGCGGGGGGAAGCAGCGGAGGGCACGGCAGGAGGAGCAGCGGACGGCACGGCAGCAGCAGGAGCAGCGGACGGCACGGCAGCAGCAGCAGCAGCAGCAGCATCTGATGAAATGGCAGCTGAGGAGAGCGCCAAGCCGGCAGCCAAGCCAGCTGCGGCTGAAAGCATGGGCTGACGCATGTGGGCATGCACTGTTTCCTTTCTTGTATCCTTGGCCAAGGGTGTTGGCAGGTTTGTCAAGCTGCAGCTGCACGAACCCTCGCTTGCGAGACCTTCAGCGGCGCGGAATGGGCACGCTTACACGTGATTGATTAAACTGGAATAAACCGCATCGGGGGAAGAAAGAATTGCTGCTGGTCTTCTCGGTGAGTACAAGCGCTTGGGCCGGGGGCGAGCCGCGGCAGCCGCGTCACGCACCGGCAGACCTGGAATGGCAGCTGCCGGTGCCGCGCCGCTGCCGCTACACCGCCGCCTGGCCGCAGCCGCAGAGCGCCGCGGGGGCTGTTTAGAGGCCGGAGCGGCCCCAAACCACAAGCGACAGCGAGAAGGAGAACATGACTGCGGGGGAGGGGTTGGAGGGCAAACATGGCAGTGCAGTGAGCACGGTGGACGGCAGCAGCGGCAACGGGCGTTGCAGAGGATGCTGCTTCTCCTCTGCCCAGCAAGGAAAGCATGGCAAGCCCCCCGCCGATGTCGAACATGCGATTTCAAAAAGCCTGCACAGCCGCACTGCTGGGCAGCGGCAGCTCATTCCAACCAGTCAGCCGGGCGCACCTGCGGTGGCGGCCCAGCCCAGCTGCACAATGAGGGGCTCGCCCTGCAGCAATGACAGAGAGGCAGCGCGCTGCTCAGGACGGCTTGCACATGTTGGGCTGTTATGGCCAGCTGTCGCCCCAATGGCCGCGCCCGCATGATGATGATGATGACAAGCGTGGGATGCCCGGACGCAAGCTCCCAAGCTGCAAGCTCCATACTGCTGCATGCCCAGCTGCCGGGGCTTCTGAGCCGTGCTGTTTGGCATGCAACAGCTGGCAATGCGGCGACGCTCGTTGAAATGTGCCGCGGCTGCAGCTGCTTGTGTGCAGCGTGGTAGGCCCGGCCGCCGGCTGGCGGCGCCTAGCTGCACCGCATCCCCGGCTGCAAGTGCTCCAGAGCTACTGCTGCCTCACCTCAGCAACCATCATGGCCTCCTGCGCGGCCTGGGCAGCGGGGGCGATCGCCAGGGCAGCAGCGGACAGCGCGGCCACGGCGGCAGCCTGCGAGGCGGGGCCGGGGCAAACGGACCGGGCGTCAGCGCGGCGGTGGGGGCGGCGCCATTGGGCCTGGCGCCACGCGCATTGTGACCTGGCAGGCTGCTGGTGTGCGATGCAGGGGTGCCAGGTGCTGCAGCACGCCCCCGTGCGTGGTAGGGGCGGGGTCCAGCGGGCAGCCGGCCGCCCCAGGGCGCCCGCCGCGCACCTTCTGCTCCGCCTTCACGGCCTGCACGCGCACCGCCTGCACGCGGGCGGGGCGGCTGGCGCTGCTGCGCTGCACGCCGCTGCGGAGGCCGCAGGGCTTGGTCACCAGTGCCGTCTGCATGATGCTGCTGCCGTGGGATCCAGAGGCCGCTGGGAGGACGCGGCCGGGGCGATGGCGGCCTTACATCAAGCTATCCTCCGCTGAGCTGGCGGTGGTGCCATCGAGCGAGCGCGCTTGCAGCCCCCTGCACCGTAGATAGGACTGCGCGTCAGCCATCGGAGTGCACTCAGATCGCCTCCCTGTCCCCCCGCCTGCCTCCTGCAGCAGCCCCGCTTGCAAGTCGCTCAGGGGGCGTTTGCTTGGCTCAGCAGAGGCCAGAAAGCGTACAGATGACCTCACGAGTGATTAGCAGGGCAGCAGGCGCAGGAGTGGGTCTTGGCCTGCCGCCGCCGCCCCGAACGGCGCCGCCCAGGCTGCAAGCTCCCGAAGGGCAGCTGCAGGAGCGCTGCTTGGAGCTCGATTGAAACATGCAGGCTGAACGGGCATGCATTCAATTGATGCTGCAACGTTTGCAATTGTGGCTCACAGGGGCAGTCGATGGCAGGTGGAGGGAGGGTGCGGCTTAGGTGCCGCCGCACTAGACGACGGCTAGCGATCAGCAGAGCACAAAGATGGCATGTTGCAGCCTCTTGCAAGGCAGGCTGTATAGAGGATCAGCTCGCCACTCATGCAGCAATCGACTCACCATTCAACATGACAGACAGGATTGAGTACTCTTGCAGCAGGCTCTAGATACAGGCTAGAGCCCGCTGCAGCCTGCGACTTGGGCGTCAACCCTGTGCAATGGGGCACTGCTATGTGGCAGCATGAGCTGCAATGTCATGCTACAACTTGTCTAAGGATAGCAACTTTGGCTAGTACCCTCTAGAAGGGAAACATGGCAAAGGCCGGTGCTGCCGAGCATGCGCCGTGCCGCCGCTGCGCTGCCGACCCCGCCGCCGCATGCTGCGTCTGCGTGAAGGAGCAATACATCACCGTGATCCGCGCACCCTTTTGCATTGTCCGCGCTACGGCAGGCCTTCTGGCGCAGTGGCAGCGCCGGTCGGCAGCAGAAGTCTGCCGCCAGCCCTCTTCCATCGCTTGCCGCACTTTCAAAGCTTTGGGAACGCAATCTAGCAGTCAAGGTGCGGTCTCCCCGCCCATGCGCCCGCCACCCAGCACTCTGCCGCCTCCGCCGCCGCCGCTGCCGCAGTCGCTGCCGCAGCCGCCGCCTGCGTTTCCCACACTTTCATCCATCTGCCTCCTTCCCCCTTGCGACAGACGCCATGGCCTCGGGCTCAAGCCCTTACACTGTTCGGCTGGATGCTGAGTCGGCACGGGAGCTGGCGCAGCGGGGCAGCACAATCCTGCTGCTGGACGTGCCGGAGCACACAGCCATCGGCATCGACCAGCAGGCAAGGGCGGCCGTCGCTCTCTGTGCCGTATGTTTCCTTCGTTGCGCGGAACAATAACAGCTTGGAGCAGGCCTACATTGTGCTTCGGCAGCCGGCATGCGCAGTGCGTCTCCCACCACATGCAGGCCGCCTGTTCATACCCCCTCACTAGTCCCTTGCAAATGTTTGTGCAGGCACACTCACACGCACGTGCATTATCTCCTCCTACTCCCTCACTGTTCCCCCGCAGACCTTCCTGGTGGGCCCCAAGTTCAAGGGCGTGAAAATGGTGCCGCCCGGCACTCACTTGGTGGCCTACAACTCGGCCAGCGGGCAGGGCGACTTTGGGCCCACCACCTGCTTCTTTGCCACGCTGAAGGGCGGCCAGGTGGGTATTTTCAAGAGCCTGGTTGCTGTGACGGAGTTGCAGAAAAACGGGGCCGCCACATGCATCCGACTGCTCTGACTGCGGGTCAAAGCATCCCTGAATGGCACGCCACACGCAGGTGCTGGTGCGGCGCTGGAATGCAGCCGAGGAGATTTTGGAGCCGCTGGCGGACGAGGATGAGGTGCGACCCCAGTTTCTACCGTACTTGGGGCGTGCCATTCCCACGAGTTTTTCCACTCACGTGCAGCTGCATTCTCTGCTCCTGTGCCCCACTTTGCTACGACCACACTGCTAACTTGCAAGCCCAGCCCAGCCCACCTGATGGCATGCCCTGCCTGTCCCCACCTGTCCGCAGGAGGAGCGCTACGTTCACGGCGTGAAAACCTTCCAGCTGGACCAATTTCTGGCGCCGTACGACCTGGCCTCCTACAACCGCTGGCGCCAGCTGTCCTGCCACATCAGCGCTGACGTGCTGGCCGCCCTGCAGCCGGTGCGTGGGGGCGATCTGTGCAGTGTGCTGCTCGGGATGCATCAGAGTGCTGTTGAGGGTGGCATGCAGCTGGCGTGGGCATGCATTCCACAGGCTCCAGGGCCAGACTTTTTGGGGTGGGGTGGCTGCACAGTGACCAGCCGCCTTCAACACTCCTCCCTTGCTTTTTGTATGCAGGCTGGGGGCAACATCAACATTCTAGCAGAGGCAGACCCCTCCCTGCTGCGGCCCGCCACAGCGGCGGAGCAAGCGCTGGAGGATCAGCTGCAAAAGGGGCGAGAGGCCAAGCAAGCAGCCGAAGCGGCTGAAGCAGCCGGGGCGGCGGCTGGGCAGGGCGGCAGCGAGGGTGCAGAGGCCATGCAGGCCGACCAGCAGCCTGGGGAGGGCGCTGCGCCCGCTGCCCCGCCGGGCGGTGCACAGCAGCAGCAGCAGCAGCAGCAGGGGCGGTGGACGGCGGCGCCACACGCGGGGCGCTGCTCCTACACGCCCCTGCCGCGGCTGGTCAAGCGCGGCGGACTGACACCACAAGAGCTGACAGGTGTGTGCTGGGCAGGGGCTGTCCTTGTTCCCCGCATTCACCAACCCGCCCAAGTTTAATTGCAGCGATTAATTAGTGTTTCGAGATCAGTTGCAATGCAGTAATAATAAACCAAACGCACCACTCAATCCTGCTCTGTGCCCCTGTACCTGCAGCCCTGAACCTGGACAAGTCGCGGGTGCTGGAGGAGATACTGGCCAAGCACTACAAGGGAAATGAGAAGGCCTTCCTGGGTGAGCAAGTAAATGCTGCTTTCATCAGCCATGTGCTGGCCTACAAAGAAACGACAAAGCCTTCCTGGGTGAGCACTCACTTGCGTTTCGGTTTTTGCTGTATCAGGTTTAAGCCGGCTGCTGTGATACTGGGCCACCAGTAACCGCCCCACCCCGCCCAACCCCTCCCCCTGTATATGTGCTCCCTTGCAGGCGAGTTCCAGTTTGCCTTCCTTGCCTTCCTGCTGGGCCAGTCGCTGGAGGGCTTTGCACAGTGGAAGGCCTTCCTGTGCCTCATGTTTGCGTGTGACGACGCACCGCTGGGAGCGCGCGCCCAGCTGTTCACAGACTTCCTTCAAGCCCTGCACACCCAGCTGGTGCACAGCCTGGCGCCGGTGAGTTGGATGGTGGGGTGATCAGCTCGCAAGTGCGCTTGGCGGTGTCTAGTCTGTGGAGCTCAGGACAGCTAGGCGCCACCGCTGCTGCTTGGAAACGACAACCAAAGCGATAACCAACATGCCTGCGTACATTCAAATTCGCTGTTGCCGCTCCTTGATGGGCGCAGGGCCAGCCCAAGGCGGAGCAGGCGCAGCCGCTGGGAGCGCCCATGGTTGATGAGCTGCTGCAGGTGTGTGAGCTGGGCCGCCCGGTCTGAACATTTTGCGACCAGGGCAAGGAAGGGCCTCCCGGCTGGGTCGCATTGTGCGTGCCAGTAAGCCAGTCGGCCTCCTTTGACGTGACGTCACATGCCCTTTTCTGTGCAGGACTCGTTCCTGCGCCGCCTCACCACCCAGTTCTTCCAGATGCTGCACGAGGAGCGGGCGCAGGTGTCGCCCGGCCTCGCAGAGCAGGTGGGTTCATTTGGTGGGCTGCAAGTGCAGCCAACTGTTGGGGCTGGGAAGGGGAGGCAGGAGGAAGCGATCTGCAGGTGCATGCGCAGGAGGGGTGCGCTGCAAACTTTGCGAGTGTGGCCATTTGTCGTGCGAGAATCAACAGAAAGTGTGCTTGCAGAGGCGATGCTGAGCAGAGCTGGGCGGTCACATGCCGCCTTGCCAACATTATTGCTGTTGAACACGGCTCAACGCCCATTGCAGGCTGCAGCCGTCAGCGGCGTCCTGCAGCGCACGCTGGGCTGGGGCGTGCAGGTGGGAGCAGCTGGCATGGGTTGTGTGCGTTGCTGCCGATGGCTGCTTACCGCTCACCTGCCTGCTGTGTTGCCTTGACACCTCCAGCTCCGCCCATCCATTTGGGGGAGCTTTTTCATGCCCGTGACCGCTGCTACGACTCTGATGAGGGACACACGAGCTGCAGCAAACCAGTGAAACCCACCCCAACTTTGTGCACTGCAGATCGTGACCGACTTGGATGGCGAGTCGGAGGATGACGAGGATGCTCCCGTGGTGGTTGAGCTGCCAGAGGGCGTGCAGCTGCCGGACTGAGTGATGAGGGTTCGCTTTCTGTGTCATGTGGCCTCTCCCGTGTAAGCTGGCAAGCTGCCGAGGCCGGCGCCCCGGCGCCCCTCCCGCCGCCGGCGGGAGCACAGATTCCGATGCGCGGGCGGGGATGGCGGCAGGATAGGCCGGCGCCAAACGGCGCGCCGTTGTGTTGCAAACATTTGACCGACACCACTTGTTTGTTCAGTCAGCTTGGGAGCGCCAGGGTGCAGTATGAGCGCAGCGCAGGTGAGACCCGTGCGTTCTGCAGCCCCGGCCGGCCCCTGCGCCCCTCCTACCGCTCACTAATCATGTCACATACCATTTGCAGGCGTTGGCGAGACTGCCCGTCGCCCAGGCGGCTCGCACCAGGTGGGCTTTTCTGGGGCGCGCTCGTGGGGCGTTAGTGCCGGGTTTCGGGCTGGAAGCAACACTCCGAGCGCTGATGCACGTCCCGCACCGCCCCCGGTTGCAGCGGCGGCGCTGGAGCTTGCCCCGCCGCCGCTCGGCCGCCGCTCGCCACCCGCACCAGCTTCGCGGGGCGGCCCCTCAGCAGCAGCAGCGCAGCAGCGGCGGCACAGCAGCTTTGGGCACCAGCGGCAGCAGCGGCGACACGGCAGCGGGTGCTGCGGCGCAGCGCGGCAGTGGCGCCGGCGGCAGCAGCTGCCTCGGCGCCCGCCCTCGACAGCCTGGACCTGCTGCCCATCCTCACAACGCAAGGCTATGTGAACCCAGAAGTGCCAGAGGGCACCGAGGTGTGTGGGTGCTGGGTGCTGAGGCGGCACGGACGCACTGCTGCACATGCCCTGAGCCGGTTCAGTGCGCTTCCAGCATTAACAACAGTCTCAGGTACGGAGCACGCTTGGCACACTAAAAAGCTCGCTCTCTGCAACACCCCGCAGGCCACCGTGTTTGCTGTGTATGACGAGGCCAAAATCCTGCAGTACGTGGGTTTCTCCAAGGGCCTGCGCGACTCGCTGCGCACGCTCTTCAGCCGGCGGCCCGACAAGGCGCACTACTACAGGCAGGTTGCTGCTGGGGGTCACAGTTGGGCGTGCTAGCACTAGTATAGCAACCCATGTGCTGCCGCTGTCGCTGCCTCCATTGCTATGTTATGTTGGTTGCCCGACAAGGCGCACTGCTACAGGCAGGCCGCTTTGGGGGGTCAAAGTTGGGCCCAACTTCGCGTGGGAGTGTAGCGATCCATTTGCTGCTGCTGCCACTGCCCGCCGGTGCTGCCGCTGCTGCTCTTCTCTGCCATCAAGTTGCGGCATGCCCCTCCTTCCCTCTGCACAACAGGGCGCTGCACCTGCCCAAGCTGGACCAGCAGCAGATGATGGACGTCCGGGCAGCCTGGTTTGACGGCAACTACGGCCCGCCGCCCGGCAACAAGCGTGAGTGAAGTGCGAAATGTGCAGTGTGCAACTCATGCCAGACTGCGGGGCAGCGGCTGCTGTTTGGCGGCTGCAGCGTGTGGGGCGTCCTGCTGCTGCCACGCCGCATGCATGCACAGGGCATCCACTCCATGCATGGCGCTCCAAGCTCCACCCGCCTGACTAGGCTTGTTCTGGATGCTTGCCTCGCAGTGCCGCACGAGCGGGACCAGTGGCAGCAGGCGCCCGAGGGCCACGCTATCAGCGAGCGCGGCAAGATGCAGGCGAGTGTGTGCTGTGTTGAGGGCAGCACGATAAGAGCCCAGTTGCTAGCCTAGTCGCTGGCACAAACAAATGCCATCAGCGAGCGCGGCAAGATGCAGGCGAGAGGATGTAAACTGAACCGGGCAAGCCTTGCAGCAGCTGAACCCGACGCAGCCCTCGGTGCAAAACACTCGCGCATTATCGAGACGCCCGATGCTGCGTGTCTGCTGTGCTGCTTTATCATCCGCGGTGCTTGCACTGTTCGTTGTGGCATCCTGTAGGCGGCGGTGGAGCTGTCCAAGCAGCTGCAGCAGCGCATCAAGCAGCGCGGCTGCCGCGAGGAGTTTGTGGCCAACACGGAGATGCTGGAGCAGGGCAAGGTGCGCTGCTTTTTGGGAGAAACAGCTGTTTTATCAATATAGGGCAATGTTGCGAAAAATGGAGTTTGTGCCCAACACCGAGATGCTGGAGCAGGGCAAGGTGGGCTAAACCCGACTCTGGCATTGGGAAGGAGGGAGCTCATGCCCGCAGCGGAACTTGTTGTCTGTTTCCACATGTATGCACCCCACACCCTTCTGCCTGTTCACTCTGTCTTACTCGTGTTTACATATCGTCATTACGTTTTATTATTTGCAGGTGGAGTTCCTGCCCGCGGCGGCCCTGTCTGCCGAGGAGCTGGAGCGGCAGCGCCTGGCGGCAGAGGCGGCTGCCAAGTCCACGCGGTGAGCGAAGCCCCACTCAGCATAGGCATGATGCATGTGCAGACCATGGCTCGCGGTTGGCAAGCACGGCACAAATGCAGCTTGCTGTGCTGCAGCAGCTGGCCGGCGCTCCCGCCACCTTTAGTGCCTAGTCCACCATTCCACACACCTGTTCTCTCCGCTCGCTTGCCTCCCTCTTGCTGTGTCGCAGCGTGGTGCAGTTTGAGGCGGACGGCGCGCCCGCCACCTTTGACCTCTGCTTCGTGGGCTCCTGGAAGACAAACGGCGGCTGGATGTTTGACGTGGTGGTGACCTTCCAGGTGGGCAGGGTGCACGGGAGATGGGTTGCAGGTGTTGTGTGCTGCCTTGTGGCGTGCTCCCAATGTGGCATTTCTTTGTCAAGCCACCTACCAGCAACTGCACGCGACACGGGCATCTGGGCCGGCTGGGCAGCGGGCCCCTGAAACCAACGGCCCCCCTGTGAAAGCCAACCGCTGCTCTGCCTGTCCCACAACAGGACAAGGAGACGTCGCACCGCGTGATTGTGGGCAAGGACTATTACGAGCCCTTGGGCATCGAGCCCCAGGTGTGTTGATGGTACTGAGGTTGCATGGCTGCACTCAGGGCATTTCGGCCCATTGAGGCAGGCCTGCGTGCTTCCGTGCCTGCCACCGACTTACTCCTATTTGGGTTGTGCTGTGCTCCAACCTGGCTCATGTTCCGCCCCTGTGCAGACGACTGTGGAGCGCGTCTTTGCCTTCCTGCTGCGCAAGAAGGTGCCGCGCCAGACCGAGGGTGAGGGCCGCACCTGCTATGCCCGCTGTGCCTGCTGCGATGGGGGCGGGAGATGGGGCGGTGGGCTGGGCTGGCGGAGCTGCAGAGTTTGCCGCACCCGACAAGCGAGTTATGCTTGTGCATCACTTCACAGAGCACCACCGTCCCCAGCACTAGCACCCACACAAGTGTTATCTTCTCGCTGCACCTGCAACTGCCCTTCACAATCCTCCGCTGACCCCCGACTTACCTCATGCCTGCACTCCTTGCCGCCGCAGGCATGCTGCTGTCCTCCCAGTTCACCTCCAACTACTTCTCCATCAGCCAAGTGGAGCAGAACTTCAACGACTTTGCCGCCGAATTTGCGGGTGCGGGACTGGCTCGTGGGGTTAGATTTGGACGCTTGCGCCCGGTTTGCAGGGTGGGCAGAGCGTTGCCTACCGCTGCGGGTGCGGAGAAGCAGATCGTGGGGCGATTGTTGTGGGCACATTGCTTGCGGGTGGTTGAACAGTCTTGCCGGCTTGCAAGTGCACCCGATGCCGCTGCTGCTGCAGCTGCAGCTGGCAGGACTGTGTGCAACATGCCCTGCACGCCGCGCCACTGTTTCTGCTTGCAGAGCTGGGGCAGCTGCCCGGCGATTCCGCGTTCTGGCGCTTCAACCGCACACAGGACTACGGCCTCAAGGTGGGGCTGCCACAAGGGATATCCTGTGCACCTTTGCTGTTGACTTCCCGGCCTGTCTTGCTTGCTGTGCTAAGGGCTGCTAGTCGGCATGAGTGCAGCGCTTTCTGCGGCCACCCAGTACTGAAGCTGCGTTAGCCCGCTGTCTTGCTTTGAAGCTCTCGATCGCCTTGCCTGCTCCCCTTGCCGCAGGGCGACAACGAGACCCCCGAGCAGCTCAAGGCCACGTTTGGCTGAAGCAGTTGCCAGACCTACATCTGTGCCTAACATGTAGCCTGGCGCCAGAACATTCGCCAAAACAGCTGCACCTGATAATCCGCAACGCAAACTCATGATCGCAAGGAACAAGCACGCCTGCGCTGTGCACTTTTTCAACAATCGCCGCCTTCTGCTAGCTTTTTTTGTAGCTTTGTCCGTTCTGTGCATGATTTGAGCAGCTCAAGCGATGTAAACCTGACTTTCTCACCGGCCTGTGGGGCTTGGACACCAGCACACGCTCGCAGCGGCGGCAGCTGAAGTGGCCGCTGGGGATGCGCTGCCGCCGCTCCGAGGCAGCGGCTATACGACGCGCGCCGGCGTTCGTGACCATATCGTTGGATCTGAATCCGCTACAAGCTCCACCGGCGCCCCTCTGAACAGCTTCCGCGCCCCGAGACCGTGCCCAGCTGCCCCCGCTCTTTTTCCCCGTAACCGATAAGCTATTTTGCTGGTGAGTCTGCTGGCGAACTTGCTGGCCTTCCCGAGGGGCCTCCATGAGCTGCCCCCGCCGCCGCTTGCCCACGCCGCTCGCTCCTACCTGCAGGCAGTTGTCCACTTCCAAAGCCCCTGCCAGCGAAGCATTCACGCTCACTGCACTGGCAATCACCCCACTTGCAGCGACCCCAACAGGCAAGCCGCAATGCGGCTGGCCTTGGTGTGGGCGCTGGCCCTGTTGAGCTGCTGGCCCCTGGCCCGTGCCGCCCTCCCGGCAGCACCAAACTGCGCTGAAGGTGCGGCGATGCCAGGCAGCTGGCACACCGTGGGGTCAGCAGACGACATTCCGATGGACAAGCTGGCGCCGGCGCTAAAGCAGCGACTGGCGGAGGCGCCTTACAACGACTTTTGGAGCTGCTCAGATGCGAACGCAGTAGTCAATCTTGAGCAGGCATGCACCCAAGGCACGTGCTCAAAACACTTTGCAGTTGTAACCTTGTGCCCAGCTGGTGTGTTGCGGTGTGACGCTTCCCCCGCCCTGCCTTGATGCAACAGACGCCTTGCCCAAAAAGCTGACGGCGACACCGCTCCCCTCCTGCCCGCTTTGCGCAGTGGTGGCCGGGCTGAACGTGCAACTAGTCGCCATGCTCACCTGCACCGAGCCCAGAAACGGCGCCCGCATCCTGGCAACCGCCTATGTGCCGCTCCACGACAAGCCCGTGCAGGCAAGTTAATGAGTGAGGCCCCGCAAGGCTGCCAAATTAGACCGGCTGGGATGGTTGATCCAGAGCGGCTGAGCACTGGATGCGCCAGGCAGCGAGCAGGCGTGGTGGGGGTCTTGTGCCCTGCCGCCTACTGCTTACAAGCAAGCTTTGCCAACATGGCTGACTTGCTTCACTCCAAACTGCGCAGCTGACCGGCTTTTGGGCTCGAGGCTGGTGGGGCCCTTACGACAGCTGACCTTCAGCAACAGCGGCGGCCCCAGGTGCACGGCACCTGCCGCGCTTCGCTGGCAGCCCTCGCCAGCATGTACAGCGTGTATCATATGCGGCTGCCTTGTACACTCTCCTTTTGTATCATTTCAACCCACTACTTGTACCGTCGCCCAAGGTTGCAGCCCGCCTACTGCCGCCGCCCTTTGCTCATGTGCCCCAACCGAACACAGACCAGCCGCTTGCGCTGACAGCCTTGTGCATGTTTACACAACTCGCTCATTCCTGAATTCGTCACACCCTCTGTGAGTGCTCTCGATGGGTGATCATGAAACACAGTTGCTCGGGCAGTGGCTCCCCAGCGTCGAGGTACAGGAAGGCATGGGGGCTCGCCCGGCAGTACCGCGTGCTGACAGCCCCGCACGGGCTCGGTCTGGCTTCATACCGCGTGTACATCACCTCACATGCCTTGGTGCAAGCTGGGAGCAAGCTATTCCTGCACAGGCAAGCCCGCTCGCACGCGAGCAGCCCCTGCCTGGCTGCAGCATCGGGTTTCTTGCGATTGAGAAGGTTTGAGGGCGATTACGCTGCATGCAAGCGCACGAGGACGCCAGGCGCCTGGCCTTCCTCCGCGGCCTCTCGGGTGCGGCCTCGCGCGGGGCTTCTGCGCCCTTATGCTGCGTCCGGGAGCCCATGTGGCATCCAGACCAGGCCCTCAAACTCTCAAACGCCTTAACGGCGCTGCCGCCTGCCTCCCGCCATACCGTGTGCGGCGGCGGGAGTGCGAGGCCCAGGCCTGCAAGCTTGAGCTGATCCTCTTCCACCTCCCAGCTTGCAGAGACAGGCCAGATCAGCTAGCCGATCCACCATGCGACGAGCGTGCCGGCTGGCGCCCCTTGCCGTGCTGCTGTGGCACCTGGCAGCCGCCGCTGCCGCACCTGCCAAATACACTGATCCCGACGGCTGGAAGCGGGCGCCGGAATGCGTCAACTGGAATGAAGAGGACGGGCCTTTCGGGGGCTTCCAGCCAGTTGATGACTTCCAAGAGATCATTCCAGAGCGGCTCTACCCTGCCATCTATAAGAAGCTGAACGTGCCGGCGTGGCGCAAGTGCTGCGTACCCACGTTCAACCTGCTGAGCGCGTGCTACCAGGCAAGCGCGCCTGTGCATTGCGGGGCGGCCAACATGTGCAGCAGACAACGATGGCTGCTGCCCTCAGCCCCTTCACCGTGTGCCGCTGGCAGGCTGCTCGTCGACACAACAAGTACAGCAGCGGAGCGGCTCACATGTCAAATATGACCGTGCGCCGTCATCCCATCGCACGCAGGCTGGCTTGCCCATTCCCCCGTTTGGCCCTAATGGGCCAAACGTGCACGCCATCGTCCGCGTGCGCTGCGCTATGGCCTGCAGCTTGACGGGGCGGCTGCGCAGCCTGCTGTTGGCACCTGTGACTGTGGATGTGCAGGCGCACGTGCCGGTTGATCCGATAGATGGGCCAGTGGAGGTGGGCCTTGCTGAAGGGGCTGTTGGCTGGCACGTCTGGTTTCGAGTGGCTTTGCATGCTGGTTAGATGTGCCGTGCATGCTGCTCGTTGCGCAATGCTCGCTTGGCATGCTTGCCGCTTGAATCCGTTCAGTGCTGTCTGCTGATTTGCAAGCCGGACGGCTGCAGCCAGCAGGCAGCACTTAGTGCACCATACAGCCCGGGTGGCACGGCGTGCTGCTGCACAGGCGGCCTGCCGCATGCCCAAACAAGTATCTCATTGGTCCCCAACACTGCTGCAGTTCACTCAGTTCAACATTGTCAAGGCCTTGCCGCAAAGCATGCGTGGTGGGTGAGGCTTGGCGCTCAGTACCTGTTGCAGCAGCGACTGTTGCAACTGCTTTGCCCAGCCACAGAGTGTGGCCCTACTTTCAAAACAAGCGACTCTAGCCGCATGCCACCTTGATCATATTTTGCGTTCTACATGTCTGTCCATCCTCGTCGTACACGCCCCTGCGCCCCACCCATCACTACGTGCCTGTCATCAGGACTGCACTAGCCAGCTTCATGCCTGTATGTACCGCCGTGGCGCATGCATGAGAGTTCTCGTTGAGCCGATCACCCTTCACCCATGCAGCCTGCCAGCCCTGCTGAGCAGCTGCCCCCCGTGCACCCTCACGCCCCACCCCACGATATGTTGTTAAAATTGTGCTGAATGCACGACTTGCAAGCCCTTCATTTCTTTAGCCGTCTGATGCCGAATAAAGCCCACACACGAGTGTGGTGTGCCGTACATGCATGCATGTGTGCGCCAGCGCAGCATGTCGCGCGATGCGGCTGCGCTGCACAGCTGCCTGCCGCTGGGCAGACAGCGCTTGTAATCACTAGCTGCTTACAACAAAGGGCAAATTGCCGGGATGGCCAATAGCACAGATGGTTTGCTGGAAAGATGGGTGGACGAAAGGGCAATCAAGCGCAGGAATTGGGGACCAATAGGCAATTGGGACAGATCGGGAACAAGGGATGGGGTTGGGTTATCACAAGCTGTGGGGGTTCAAGCCATGCAGGCCCAGGCGGCATGCATCCGACCTGTTCGGTTGGTTTGCAGAGGGAAGCGGGCAATTGCTGCCCCTGGGTTGAAGGCGCTGGTGCAAGCGCAGATGCTTCTGCAGCATGCGCTGTTATCGCACCAGCGCTACCCAAAGGAGCTGGTCGGCTCGAGAGCATTTGCTTAAACCACCACCTCGGGGGGCGAAACAGGGCTGCCGTCCACATTCAGGACCTGGAGGGAGGTGACCTGCATGGCAGCACAGGCAAGGCGGAAGGGAGCAGTGAGAGTGTGCGATGCATGGGAGAGTGACCCACAGAGCAGGCCGTTTGGCAACACGGGAGGTAGGGCAGCTGCAGCAGTCACATGGCCCAGCGCCCGCACAGGGTTCGCGTACAGGTTTTGCGACTGCATTGCTGTGGAGCCAGCACTCGTAGCGTGTAGCTCACCTCAGGCTCCTCGTTGTTCACTGGCAGGGGCACATACACCACCGCCTCCACCTGCGAAAGTTCAAAGCAGTATCCACGGTGAGAAGGCGAGCGCCACGCCTCTGCAACAAGCTTGCGTGGCGCATGCCATGCACAGTAGTCGCTGCATGCTGTTGTGCGCCTGCTGGCCACCACGCTACCGATGCACAAGGTACAGCGCAGCCGCCGCAGCCGGCCACCGCTGGCACATTAGCCTTACCTGGATGGAGCTGTTGGAGGGGGCGGGGCACACTAGCTGGGCCACCACTTGGTAATTTGAGCCCGCCACAACCTGGCTGCACGCCTGCTCCAGCGTCACGGCGGGGTCGTCGCCTGCATGGGGGTGCGGCAGGTGGTTGGGTGCAGGGCAGGCTGGCTCAGGGCAGGGCGGCTTGGCGGACAAATTGGGGGAGCAGCTGCCGAAAACGGGCCCAGGGCGGCAGAGGAGCACATCCGTGGAGGCTAGCACATTCATGCCAGCGGCGGGCAAGCGGGCGCGGCGGGCGGGACTCACAGGGCACCCAGACAATGGTGCTGTTGTTCTCCACCAGGGAGACGAGCATGGCAGAATAAACCTCATCGGGCACAGATTCAGTCGTCTGCATCAGCAGGGATGGAGGGCGGCATGCTGTGTGAAGGACGGGTGCAGCAGTGCGCAGGGCTGGGCAGACGTTCAGCAGCTGAGGCAGCCGCTGGTGCTGCGCCGCAAACTCGGCGACACGCCGGCAGGACTGCTGTGCAGCAGCTCGGACCGCCGACCCGCCTGTACCCCAATGGCGGCAGCACAAAACGGCTTGGCCCTCCCCGTCCCACCTGCCAGCCGCCAGGGACGCCGGCCGCCGTCGCAGCGCAGTTGGGTGCGGGCGCGACGGCCGCGGCTGCAACTGCGGCCGCGGCGCAGAAGCACAGGGCCAGGAGAGCGGTGCTGGAGCGGGCCATGACGGAGCCGATGGAGGGGCAAGAGGGCAGGCCTGCATCAAAGGAGTGGCGGTCAGCGGGCGGTCAGCAGCGGCGGCGGGAAAGGCAGGGTGGCGAGCAGCGGCGCTGGTGACGCTGGCTGGTTGCAGCTGTTGATCCGGGACAGCATCTGCAGGTTGCAGCGCGACCAGAGCTGGGCAAGGCGACTGCAAGGGCTGAACGCGGCCCCGCGTTGGGCCAGGCACCCGCGCGCAGCAGCCTTAACCGAGCCAAATTTCTCAGTATCTCGCGGGAAGCAGGTGCCCGCCGCGTGAGCCAGCGGACACTTGCAGCCTGACCGAAAGAGCTCACCTTCTCTGTCGCTGAGTGCCTAATGGAACCCTGAATAGTGAGGATGTGCCGGCGGCGCAAGTGCCTTTTAGCTCACGCGGCGGGCCGCGGCCTGCATCAGCCGCGCATGGGGGGCCAGGTGGCCCTTCCTCTCTCCGCTGATCAAGGGCAACCAAGGCGCCGGTATCAGTGAGTATGGTGGCTGTTTCACAGCTTGCAAACACTGCTGTGAAGCCCGCTGAGCAAGGCGGCAGGCTAGCGCAGTGGCCGCTAGTATCTTGAGCCCCGCCGTCGCAGCCAGCTGGCCGGAAGCTGGGGTGGAGTTGGTGGGTGGCTGCCGCAGTTTGGTTGTTTCTCGACCCAGGGGCAGCCGCCTGAGCTGATTGAGCGAGGGAAGCTACATGTTACTTTGAACCATTCTGCCACAAAGTCATGATGGAATGACTGTTCGCCTTCGCCTGCTGGCAACAGCTGAAGCCGGCGCAGCATCCCCCATGCGCAGGAACTTGGGCCGCACAAGTCAGCGCGCAGGCTTCAATGCACTCCCCGCCCATCCTGCAGGCGTGAATGACACAGCGGCGCAGCATGCTGCTCAGTGAGAGTATGCAGATGCACGGTCTGCATGCAGCACCTCCTACATGCCTCGCATCAGCAGCTGCACACCAACCTGTACGCACTATTCCAGCCAGAACAGCCAGCTGCATCCTCACCTTCCGCTTTCAATACGCGCCCGCTTGCAATCTGGCGCGTCGACGCCCTCAGATCAGTGAAGAATTGGGCAGCCGTCATGCCCCGCCGCTGTCGCGCAGGCGGCGCAGCACCTCGGCTGCCGTGGGGCGCTGGCGCGGGTCGGACGACAGGCACTGGTCAATAAGGTCCGCCACTCCCTGGGCAGGTGGAAGAGAGACACGGGTGGTATTGCGCATTCAGAATCACTGCAAACAGCTTCCGGGTATCCACCTAGCTGCCGCGATACACATTGCAGCATGGCCTTAAACCCTCCACCTCCCACAGCCACACAAAACCAGCTGCCCACCCAGCCCACCTGCGGGCAGTCGTCAGGCGCCTGCGGCAGCTCCCATTGGCCTCGCTTCATGATGCGTTTCCTGGTCGTCAGTTCGATCAGCAGCAGGCCCAGGCTGCAGCAGAGGGTGGAGTGAGGCTGGAGCTCTGCACATGCATGCCTGCATGCTCCTGCCATCTGCACTGCAAAGCCTGCGACCACAAGTGCATGCCCTTGCTACGCCGCCTGCAGTGGTCCAGCATTTTTGGGCCAGCTGCTGATGTCGCAGCACCAGCGCACCTGTAAATATCGGCCGCAAGCGTGCACCTCTCACCCAGCAGCTGCTCAGGGGCTGCAGGGCAGGTTAAAAAGCCAGCAAGAGGCCATTATTGGCTAGGATCACGCAAGCCATACGCTTTTTCCCATGCCGCCCAGCTGCGCATGCGGCAAACACACTTGGCTCTTTGCGCCCCACATACCTGCATACAAATTGCTGCCGCCCGCCGCGGTGCGGGCGGTGTGCTCCATCACTTGCGCAACTCCCAAGTCGGTGAGGGCTGCCCGCCAATCCAGGGACAGCATCACATTGGCGGACCTGCATGGCAGAGAAACGCTTGAAGGCGTTTTGGGGCCTCCACTGCTTGGGGGTTTGGCACCCTAACCGCCATGTGTGGCCTTTGCCCTCCCGCCACGCAACCACGTGGCCACAGCCTGTTTGGCACTCACTTGACATCGGCGTGCAGGATGCGGGCCTCTTCATGCAGGTATGCGACTGCCTCAGCCACGTCCAGCGCTATTTGACATCCCCTGCAGCATCAACAGCATTGCAGCAAGTCTGTGGCTGCACAGGGGGCCAATTGTGCATTGGGATGCTTTGCTGCATTCAAGTCTGGCCTCACGCTCTCACCGGTTGCCCCAGCGCAGCTCATCCTGCCGTTCGGGGTCAGCTAGCGCCACCCGCAGGCTGCCGCCCAGCATCAGCTGCATCCCCACCATCAGAAGTGCGCCCTGCACAAAAGAGGGCAACAACATAGCTGTGCAACAGGGCTTGTTGAAAGCGGTCAAACAGCCCAGCTGGGCAAGAGGCAAGCTCTGCTGGCACAGGCATCCTGCATGGAAAGGGCATGCCCGGCCTCTGGCACACACACAAGACAAACACACCAGAGCACCGCTACGGGCACACACGCACGTGGACTGCCACGCCTAGAATGGGCACGATTCTCGGGTGCACGCAGCGCGACAGCAGGGAGATCTCGTGCCAAAATGCGTGGGAGTCAATGCCCGGCTGCACCGCAAACACCTGCAGTGGCGGTAGGTTGGCAGGATGCATGGTTGCAACAAGTAGCCAGGGTGCCCAACCCGCACTGGAAGGTTGCGAATTCCTCAGCTGAGCCTGCAGGCTCAGTCTGCAGGTACCGAGCCGAACACAAAGAAAGCTGTCGCACCTTCACCGCCACATAGGTGTCCTGCATTTTGGCCAGGTACACCACACCGTGCGCCCCCTCCCCAAGTTGCACTAAAGTGCCGTCCGGCTCAGCAATAAACTGCAGGCAAGGTGAGCGGGCAGCAAGCAATGGGGAATGGTGAATTGCCAAGGCTGATGAGAGGCAGGTGCAACTCAATCAAGCGGTTGCAGGTTGCTTGCAACTTGCATGCCTGCGCACCTGCAGATCTGCCGCAGCCATGCGCAGGCTTTCGGTTGGCAGGCCCCAGCGACGCACAAGCTGCACAGTGGTGGCACCGCCGCCGGCTGCTGTGCTGGTTAGCTGCTCGGATGGGCCAAGGTTGACAGAAGCAGCGGGCAAGAGGCTGCCGGCTGCCGCTGCTGCTGCAAAGCTGTGTGCTGCACCGTTCAGGATGTGAAGCAGCTCGGCCTCTGGCCGTCCAGACAGAAGCGCCATGGGGCCCAGCTGGTGCTGCGCCAGCGCCTTGAGGCGGGCGCGGCCTGGGACGAGCTCGGGCAGCTGCAGGGATCGGCGATGCCGCATCTGGCCACCAGGCAGGCTATTTGACTTGGGCTGCAGCAGCTCCAAACCTTCCTCCTCTGCTGCTGTGGTGCTGCGGTGCTGCGGCCGCCGCAGCCACGCTAGCCGCCAGGCACATGCTGCTTGATGGCCCCGGCCCCTAAGGACCGCCACAGCCGCAGCTGCGCTGGCTGCAACGAGCGCCAACACCAGCAGCACCAGCTTGCCTGTGCCACCACCGCCCGCGACAGCCGCGCTGGCTGTGTTGCGTGAAACACCCGCACCATAGTCCAGTCGCTGCCTCACTTGAGTTGCCCAGGACACAAAGCTGGGCATGTGGGTTCGGACACATGGCGGCAGGGCCTTGAAGAAGGCAGGATCCTGCACCACATTGGTGTCGCTGCACAGCACGAAGCAGTGGGATTGAGTGCATGGTCAGGAGGCCCTGTTCCATCACAGCCGGCAGGGCAGGCATGCACTGCAGTTGCCTTGGTGACCGCTGCGGTGCTGTATCAACCTGCATCATATCAGCCTTGCAACCACGCAAAGCAAACATTGCACACACATGCCAGCGGCAGCAGGCAGCAGCTGCCCATTCCGCTTACATCTGCCTAATCGTGCGTGCAAACCGGGCGTGGCACCACTGCTCCGGGATGCGCCCATCCACGCCAGTGCCACGAACATACCTGGAGCAGAGTATTTGTTGAAGCAGAGGGGAGCACAGTGGGTCAGCAGTCCTTGGCAAACAGGGTTGGTGTCTCGTCAAGCAGCCTGGACACGTGTGGTTAAGCTGCTGCAAACCACAACCACACCAGCATAGCCTGCCAAAGGACCAGCGGGCTCACAGCCATTCCAGCCTCGACCAGTTGAGGGCGGCAGGCAGGGGGCCGACCAGCCCTGGATTGTCGGTGATGTCATAATGGGATAGGTCAAGCGTGCTGTTGGGCGCCAGCCACGCGGGCGGGAAGGCAGGGCCCGTCAGCTGGTTTCTCAGCACACTGATTTCATAGACGTCGTTCTGCTGGGTGTTATGCATGCAAGTGCAGTTGGGGTTGTTAAGTCAGGCCAAGCAGACAGTTTTGCGCAGCAAAGAAGGGCTGGCAATCCACCCACCATACGGGACATGGCTGTTGCTGGTGATTGCAGTGCACACCGCAGAGGCACCTACCACGCATGCTGCCCACTTTGGCGGCAGACCTCCTGTGAAATTGTTGCTCCCAAGCTGCACCATAGCAACAAACTGTAGGCATTAAACCACCAGTGACTTGCCCATTGGTAGCCATGGGCACTGCCATGCGTTCGCATGCACAATTGTTCGCCAACCCACAACACTGTGTACACGGCCCACCTGCAGATGCGCCAAGCTGGGCAGGTTGCAGACAATGTCCGCCGGCAGCGGCCCTGAGAGCAGGTTGCCTGCCAGCTCTCTGCAAACAAGGTTACACAGCTCACATGTGACACATGTCAGTGGTCCATGAAGCGCCTAGAAAGCCAAAAGCTGCAGTGCCCAGCTGAAGCGCAACGCCTCTCAACACTCTCAACACCACACGCATCCCCACTCACAGCTCTCGCAGCTGTGGGAAGCTGCCCTTGGCCTGCCATGCGGCAGGGAACGTGCCGTTCAAACCCAGGTCGCCGAGGTTCAGCGACTGCAGCTTGCGAAAGCCGTGGGCCCACTCGGCTGGGGGCGGATGGGGGAAGGTGCTGTGCTGCGCAGTGCTGGGCTGGGGCAGCTGGCCTGTGTGCTCCGAGCCGCCCGTGCTGGTGGCAAGTGAAACGTTCATGTTGTACACATTGGAGCGCAGCACCAGCTCCTGAAGCGCTGGGAAGCCGTGTGCCCAGTCGGCAGGCAGCGGCAGCACAACTGCTGTGACGAGCTTTAGCAATTTGAGGGACGGCCAGGCAGCCGGGTCGCCCCAGCTGGGTGGCAGCTGGACGGGCTGAGGTTGGTAGATCAGCGTGATTTCTAGCTCAGTCAGTTGTGGCAAAGCGCCAGGCTGGAGTGCTGGGAGCGGGTCAGCTGCAGTGAAGGCCGGCAGGTATAGTACAAGGCTGCAAGGCACGGGAGCAAGTGAGCAGCAGCCAGGTGGTTGGATCAAGGGAAAGGCATACACTGGCGCTTGCGTAAATGAGTGCGTGGGATGCAGGCAGGAAGAGGCGTTCGTTCAGGCAGGCAGGTAAAGTTGGCTCACCTTGCAAGGCGGGGGAATGCGCCTGTCAGGCCCCATTCAGCCGGTATCCCCGCCGCCACTGGTGCCATGATATCCAGGTTCAGCCGGGTCAGGAAGCGAAGCTGAGCCAGCTCTGGCAGCAGCAAGGTTGTATTGGGAGGTGTCGGAAATTTGCTGAAATTGGAGATCGATCTCTGCCACGTGCTGCACCAAGGAGAGGACGTGGAGGCGGGCAGCATGTGAGATTGGTAGCTTGCAGGCTTTAAAACCAATGAGGGTAGATCCAGCAAAGAGCGCAGCACACTGGCTAGACTAGCATGTCACCCTGAGTCTGGCCTCACATCTGCGTCACGCGCTGGCCTGAGTCACACGTGACGCCATGCCAGGAGCAGTGGTGGGCTTGGCTGTTTGCGCCCCAGCCGGCCCAAGCCACCAAGGTTTGCTCGACCAGCCCTGCAGGCAAGAGGCAACCCAAAGTAGCAGACATGACGGACCACTCACAGTGCGAAAAGTTACGGCTAATCAAGTCATGCCATGGCTAAGGCTGCCCACATGCCAGCTCACCTGCTTCGTTGGCCACCTGGCGAAAGCGTCGCATGATGGTCACTTCATCCAGTGCTGCGCCGTCTGCTGCTGCATGTGGGTGCTGCAGCAGCACTGCCACCACCAAAAGCAGTAATGCTGCCAGTTGCAGTCCCATCATGTCATTAGGGCGCAGCGGGGAGTGGCGGTCGAAGGCCGCATGGTGGCCGCCGCGCAGCCAGGCAAGCGGTAGTGGCGCGGCTGTGGTGGTGGGCAGCACCGCGACGGTGACGGCGACGACAGCGGCGCGCTCAGTCGCTCACGACTCGGCTTGGCCGAACGAACGAGCCTGCCGCGCTGCCTGCCGCTGAGGGCTGCAAGCCGGGACGGGACGCTCGCCGGTGGGGGCCCTCTCCGTGGCTCGCAGCAGCAGGAAGGTTTGCTGTTGCGACCTAAAGTCAACCGGCGCGATCACGGCGGGCGGGTCGCCTTGCCGCAGCCACCGCGCCGTTGCCGCCGCCCAGCACAGCGCAGGGCTGGCAAACGTGACCATTTTGCTCTGCTGCCGGGCATGTTCAGACGGCCAGCCCCATACAAAACAGCTCATACAAGACGGACGGCATTGGTTTCGTTCCGTCTTGTTTGTTTCCCCTGCTGGCCACACTAGACGGTGCCTGTGCCTGCGTGTTTTGGGGCCAGCTGTTGCTTGCCTGCCCTGCCGTGCCATCGCACCGTAAGCAGCATGCGAAGAGGGAAGCAGTTACAAGTCATATCTATTGCATGCCCCACAGATGCCTGTCACTACCGGCCTCGCCGCCGCTTGCCCTGCTGCTGCTGGCTGCCTGCTGGCTGCCCTGCCGAGCTGCTTGAGCCTCCCAGAGGCTGCAGCCAGTCCTCCCAGCTCTTGGGTGCCGCCTCTTCTGGCGGCTCCGTGGCTGGCGCGGCGCCAGCTGTCGAGCTTGCTGCTGCTGTCTTCTTTCGCTTGCGGCTGGCGCCGCTTGCCAAAGCTAGCGGCTGCACCTCAGAAGCCGGTCGACCTGCCGCAGGGCCTGCTGCCGCTGTTTTGCTGGCTGGTGCCGCGCTCACTGCTGCAGGTGCTGACGGCTTGGCAGGCTGCATTGTTACCGACAGGAAAGCTGGCTTCGGCTCAGGCTGCGCTGCTGTGCCCACGGCTGCCGCCACCGCTCCTGCTGCCGCTGGTGCTGCTGCAACAGCCGGCTTTGGCGCTGCAGGCATCACTGCCAAAACTGCTGGCTTGGGGCCGGTAGGTTTGGGTGCTGGTGGTGGTGCTGCTGCAGACTGCTGGACCGTGGCTGGCTGCTGGGCTGTTGCCACTGCCACTGGCTGCACCACCACGCCAGCTGCTCCCCCTGCCACTCGTGCCACCCCGCTGCTTGCGGCCGCAGCCTGCCGCTGGCCGCTCTGCGGCGCCTGTGCCTGCCGCGGGCCGCCGCCCAGCAGGACTGCGGAGCGGCGATAGATGTGGCCTCGCGCCTCTCCCTCCATCAGAGAAGCCACTTCCACAGCACCACTGCGAGTGCGCCGCTCCTCCACTACGTCCTCCACCACCCCCAGCACAGCTGGCACAGCAGGCTGCTCAACGGGCACAGCTGGCTCCTCAGCAGGCACAGCATCTGCCTCAGCCTCCTCCTCTTCTTCTGATTCCGCTGCATCCCCCCATGCATCTGCCGCCGCCGCTGCCGCCGCCGCCGGGCTGGCGTGCGTTGCCGCTGCCGCTACAAATGCCTCTCGAGAGATGGGCACTCCGCGGTCCTCCATAACTGCTAGCACCGGGGCTGCTGCTGCTGCTGCGCGCCGCTGCTTGTCTCGCTGGCCTGCTGCCGGCTGGCGTGCAGCAGGCCGCCCCTCCTCAAGCACGACTGCCGTGGCTTCTGCTTGCTGCTCTGGCGGCACGACGTGCACAGCGTAGCGTGCACACGCGACGGCGGCTTGGGCTGCTAGGCTCTCGCCTGGCGGGCAGGGCAGCCGCTCCAGCTGCGGCAGGCCGCCTCGCCACTCTGCTCGCAGCAGCTGCGGCAGCTCTTCACTTGCACCCCTGCTGCCGCCGCCTGGTGTGCCGCCTGCTGCTGCGACTGCTGCTGTCTCACAGGGCTGGGCGTCTGCTTCTGCTGCAGGGTCCAGCGGCAGCAGAGCAGCCACCTCTGCCACGCCATTGTATGCCCGCACTGCATCCAGCAGCAGCTGGCCAGCCAGCACCTGAAGGGTGGGAGAGGGGAAGGCGTTCTGGCTGGTTTTGGTACAGAGACTTGCTTGTGGCAGGCAGCAGACATGCAGCTCCCAAACTGTGGCCACCACATGAGCACCACAAGTAGCAATCAGGCCGGAAGCAACAAGGCAAGCAGCTGCACCGCACCTGGATGCGCGCGAGGGCGGCCAGCGCCGTGAGGCAGAGCGGCATGAAGAACGAGTGGGCCAGCTGTGCCAGCAGCTGGAGCGAGGCTCGGTGCACAGCTGGTGCCAGCTCCTCAACCAGTTGGCAGGCGCCCAACAGGCAGCGCAGCAGGTCGGCCGCGGCCTGGTGGCTGGGCAGCCGACGCCGGTCGCCGCTGCAGGAACAACGAGGGGAGGGAGGGCAGGGGAGGCGCTTACACTTTTTGGCAGAGGGCAGGCGAGGGGCGACGCCTGCAAGCAGAAGCAGTCGTCAAGGGTGCAAGCAGCAGCTAAGTTCTGGTCAATGGCCTGCCAATCGCTCACCCGTAGGCCATCAGCATGCTGCCGGTAGGCAGTGCCCCCCGCTGCTTGGCAGCCGTGAGCGCAGCATGCAGCTCGGCGGCGCGGCGGTCCAGCTGCATGCCACGCAGCAGGCGCAGCAGGCGGCGCACCTGTCAGAGGAGTGGCTTGAAAGAGATGGGTGGATGCGGTGGGACAGCGTGAATGGCATGGGATCGCCAATGCCAACTAAACCCAAGGCCAGGCCAGCCTCGCCACACCCCTGTTCTGCGACCCAGCCTCCCCACCTCTTGCAGGCGCTGGAAGTGCTGCGCGCCACGGTGCTGGTTGGCATTCTTGTACAGCAGCTTCTCCAGCAGAGCCACCTCACGCCACAGGTCGGGGCGGGCTAGCGCAGCCTGCGGGAGGGCAGTCGGGGAATGTTGGCGGCAGCAGCGGCGGCGGCGGCAGGGCGGCGGCGGCAGCGGCAGTGCTATGTGCATATGAATGCGGGCTAGTGGAGCATCTTGCCCACCTCCAGGTGACCCGTGGCAAGGCCCCCGGCTGCCACAGCCCAGTCTGGGCCCACGACGCAGTCGAGCGTGGAGGCCATGGCGCCGCCGGGCGGCTCACAGGCCGTTGGATGTGTTCACGCTCGCGAATGCATGTGTTTGGAGGGGAAATGATCGCTGTCCGTGCCTGCTGCGCCACCGCATTTCACGGCGGCAGCATGAAGCATTCTGCAGTGGGTTAAATCGCCGATCAGAGTAGCCTCGTATTCAGCAGCGACCAGCGGGGCAGCGGCAAAAGCAGCCCAGGTAGGTTTGGCCCAAATGCCCGGCGTCGCGGGCTTCTCGCGCCCCGGGGCCCTGGCGTAGCTGCGTCTAGCTATACGCACGTCACAGACCAGCGCGGCGAGCCCCCAGCTGCCGCGAGCCTTTCAGAGCGACAGCCCCGCGACAGACGGCACCAGCCGGCGCCCTCAGCCCGCCCTGGTATGACAGAGGGCGGGGCCAAGCCCCAGGGCGCGCGTAGAGAGACGCCCACACCGGTGCGCCACCGCCGCCTGCCGCCGCCTGCTCGCTCGCCTGCCGCCACCGCACCCGCCATCCTTCACACACCATTCTCTCCACGTCAACAATCTCACAGGCTGCCATGGCGCGCGCATCCTGGGAGCGCCAGCTGGAGGCGTACACCAAGGCGGCGAGCGGCAGCACACCGCCGCCGCAGCGCGCCGCTCGCGCCCGCATGGCCGACGCCGTCCGCGCCGCGCCCGAGTCGCCCGAGGCCTGGGCCGCGCTGCTGGCGGCCGAAGAGGCGGCGCTGGGTGCCAGCACCGGCACGCTGTCCGGCGAACGTGGCGTGGGGGCGCGGGGCGGCGTGTCGCTGTTCGACCTGTATGCCGCCGCCACCAAGGCGGTACCGCGTGCCAACAACTACACCAATGATGCCTACGTGCGCATCTGGCTGGGCTTCGCGCGGCACCAGTGGTGCGTCACGAAGCGTTTTGGGTGCTTCAGTGTGCTGGCTGTATGGTTTTGACCAGGTGCCGCTGTCTGCCCCGGTTCCCTGCATCGCCCATCCGCAACCCCGCTCATACCTCATCTGCGCATTGCTGCAGGGTGCGCAACGCGGATGATGCACGCGATGTGTTCAAGATGCTGCGCTCCCAGGCCATTGGCGCCTCTTCGGCCCTGCTCTACTACGGTGCGCACGTGCTGGCAGCTTGAGCACGTCCCGGGTGGACAGTCTTCGCAGGCTGGCACCCCTGGCTTTCTTGCTGCTGACGCCCCGGCAGGCTGATGTTATGCTGCTCCCTGCCTGTTGCTGTGCAGAGTGGGCGGCGCTGGAGCTGGCTGGCGGCAACCAGTTCAAGGCGCTGAGCGTGGTGTCCAAGGGCCTGAAGGAGGCGGCGCAGCCTGCCAGGTGGGTGCTGCCTGCTGGGGCTGGCTGAGGATGATAGAGCTTGGGTGGCCCGTGGTAGCAAAGCATGGTGTTGAACAGCTGCGAGCAGAGATTGGTGCTGTGGTGAGCTTCTGCTGTGATCATGTGAGCGACGTTGTGACACCCCGTGCCCACCCGCCCTGTACCCACACCACTGCAGCCTGCTGGAGCAGATGCAGGCGGACCTGCAGGCCGGCAAGTTTGTGTACCGGCCGCCCTGGGCCAGCGAGGGCTCCGGCAACAAGACGGGGCACTCTGGCGTCAGCAGCCTGGGCGCCGCATTCCTCACGCCGGGTGTGCTTGATGAACGGCGCAGCAGCGCCACGCCCTCGCTGGTAAGCGGCAGCAGAGGGCCTGCAGGCGGTGCTGCTATTCTGTGCAGATTTTCAAGCTGCTTGATGGATGCTATAACTTGGCTTGCTGGTGCTTGGCAGCAACCAACAAGCGGACGCATTCCCATCTGTCTTGTAGGATGTGACCGGCGGCACAACCGCGGGCGGCGCAACCGAGACGCTGCTCATCAACCGGCCTGGGGTCCCTGCAGCACGGCAGGGCAGCAGCCTGGTGCCACGCCCTGCTGACTCTGGCCGCACGGTCGGCGGCGGTGGGGGTGATACCGACACTGTTGTGTTGGGCAGCAAGGCAGCGGCACCTGGTGCTTCCACCCAGCAGCAGCAGCAGCAGCACACGGCCGGGCTGACCGACCAGGTGGCGAACCGCACCAGCCACACAATCCACAGCGGTTCAACAGTAGGCAGCGACGAACCCACAGCCACCATGCGTGTCAAGGCGCTCAGCGGGCGCTCGGGCGGCAGCACCGGCAGCATTGGCGAGGAGGCCACTGTGTGCCTGCGCAAGCCCGGCAGCGGCGGCAAGGATGCAGGTGCTGGCAGCAGCGGTGAGCGGTCTGGGCATGTGTTGGGTTGGTGGCGGCACACTACGGACGGTGGGTGCCACGTTCGGGTTGGTGATGGCACAATACGGATTTGGGCGCCTGCCAATCTGGATTTCTGCCGTTGTTATATTCTTGTCTGCAGACGCCCAGCGCGGTGGCGACGACACCCTCGTCATCAACCGCGCCTCGCTGCTGAAAAACACTGCTCTGGTGGGCTCCGCCTCCAAGGACGGCAGCAGTGCTGCTGCGGCCGGCAGCAAGGAGCAGGCTGGTCTGCTGAAGCCGCGACGGCTGGGCGTGCTCGGCAAGGCGCAGCGCGTGGTGTCCACCCCTGCGGGCCGGCCGCCCCTAGCGCCCGCAGCGGGAGCTGCGGCAGCCGAGCAGCTGGCGGCTGAAGCAGCTGACGACGCGGCAGCAGCAGCAGCAGCAGAGGCAAACCGTAAGCGGAAGGCAGAGATGGAGGCAGCGCAGTCGCCCAACCCGCAGCTGCAGATGGCTGGCCTGGGCGAGGGCAAGCGGCGGCAGTCGCCTTGCGACGAGGTCAGGATTGCCCGTGCTGCAGGCAGCGCTGATGCCGCAGCGGGTGCAACAACTGCGGCGCGCCCTGCAGAGCGGCAGCTGCCTCCTGTGCCGCGCTTTGACGAGCAGCGGCCTGCTGCTGCAGCAGCTGCCGGCCAGACGGCGCCTGCAGAGGTGGTGACCACAGCAGCGCCCGGCCGGCCCCTCATTGCAGCAGCTGCTCCCAGCCGGTCTGCGGCAGGCACCGCAAGCACCAAGGCTGCAGCTGCCCCAGCCGGCGGCAGGCAGCAGCTGGTGCTGCAGGAGAGCGGAGCGGCAACGCAGGGTGGGCGGCAGGCAGAGGAGGGCGACGAGGAGGATGAGACAGCGCCTGTGGTGCTGAGCAAGCTGGCGCAGCGTGTGCAGCGCGGCAGGCAGAGCCTGGCCCCCAGCAAGGTGGGTGGGTGCGTAGGGTGAGTGGGTGGCTAGACAGATGTGGCCTGCAGATCTGTGGCCAGCTGTGGGGCTACGTCGCTCAGCTATCCTGAACCTGCCCCCGTCTACGACAGTTGGTCAACTCTGCTGCCGCCTGCTGCCGGACTCATGCCTGCAGATCGTGCTGGGTGGTGATGGCAGCCTGATGCATCGCAGCGGCGCTGGCACTCCTGGGGTGGGTGGCGATGAGGATGATGACACGCTGCCTGTTGCTCACCGGCCAGAGCCCGCAGCAGAGGAGGCAGATGCCGATGCCACGCGCCCGCTGGCACGGCCGGCGGCTCCTGCCGCCACCCGAGCAGCATCACCGCCGCGGCCACGGCCCGCAGGCCCCAGGGTGCAGATTGACGGTGCAGGCAATGTGGCTGTGATGCGGCCCTCTTCCGCCGGCGTCAAGCCGCTGCCTGTGCCGCCGCCGCCACCACCGGCGCTGGCAGAGGCAGTGCCTGCTGCACCTGCTGTGCCACGGGTGCCAATGGGCCCGCCGCCACCCAAGCAGGCGCGCCCGGCAGCAGCTGCGGTTCCGGCTGCTGTGCCCCAGCAGCAGCAGGCTCGGCCGGGCAGGCGGGTGGTGGAAGATGAGAACACTGTGACTGTCAAGGTGAGGCCAGGGCGTGTGTGTGCGCGCTTGTGGGACAGAACCAAAGTGCTCGATGCACCTCGTGCTGCATCCTCTGCATCCATGTATGCCTGCGGCCCTGAGACCGGCTGCCCTACTCGCCATGTATATCAGCTGTTCTTTGCCATGCGTGTGCCTCCTCATCTGCAGGACATTGTGTACACCAAGCTGGAGTGCGTGGGGCGTGGCGGCAGCTCCAAGGTGTACAAGGTGATGGCGCCCAACCGCAAGATCTTCGCGCTCAAGCGCATCCGCCTGCAGGTGGGCTGGGGTGGAGATTCTGCTTGGTCATGTGCATGGATGCGGAAGAGGGGATACCTTGCATGGAGGAGGATGCAGACAAGGGAAAACCTTGCATGCAAGGCTTTCCTGCCCAGGCTACATGGCAGCCGAGGTATTGGATCAGCAGCAACATGAGCATGCCTGTATGTCCGCCCTTCCTCCCCTTCCCCCAGGGCCGGGACGCCGAGGCGGCCACGGGCTTCCTGGATGAGATCAAGCTGCTCAACTCGCTGGCGGGCCGCTCCAACATCATCCAGCTGATCGACTCGGAGGTGAGCCAGAGTTGAGGCACATACAGTTGAGGTTCAGCAACAGGATGCCCAGGTGCTCTGTGGATAGAGATGCTGGTTTGGAGAGCGGCAGTGGGCATGTGAACCCTATGCTGCAACCGAGCGGCGATCAGTTAACCCCTGCCCGCTGCACCCCATGTTAGCTTGCAGGTGCACCGCAGCGAGGGCCTGATCTACATGGTGCTGGAGTACGGCGACATCGACCTGGCGCGCCTGCTGCAGGTGGGTGGGCCGCATGCAGCGTTGCGAGTGCACTGGCTGCACTGGGATGAAATTGGCGAACAGGCCAGAAGCTGTGCCGCTGCTTCTCTGGTGATGGGCGCCTGCCACCTGCAATCTCGTGCCTTGTGCTCCACCCCTTTGGACCCGCAGAAGCATGAGAAGGCGCGGCGTGAGCTGGCAGGTGGCGAGGTGGAGGACATTGACGAGAACTTCATCCGCCTGTACTGGGAGCAGATGCTGCAGGCAAGGGCGGCAGCCCAGGGTGGTCTGGGCATGGCAGCAAGGAGTGTGACTTAGAACCTGGAAAGTACTGTGAGGGCAACGCTGCTTGCTGTTGCAAGCTGACACCCGCGACCGGCAGCCTTGCTCACACGCTGCTGACTTGCCACCCTGCTATCAATCAGGCGGTGGACACCATCCACCGCGAGCGCATTGTGCACTCAGACCTGAAGCCTGCCAACTTTCTGGTGCGGAAAAATGGCGCCTGCACGCTCTGGCGTGTTTTGCAGCTATGTTTGCAGCCTGGGTTGCCCCATGGCCCTGCATGTCGAGTGTCTGCACTTTGCAGATGATTGTCTGCACTGCGCTGCGCTAGCAACAGGCAGCATGCAAATTTGCCAGCCTATGCGCTCCCGCTGCGCGCAGGTGGTTGAGGGCCAGCTGAAGCTGATCGACTTTGGCATCGCCAAGGCAATTCATGGCGGTGAGGCATGCTAGCCCTGGGGCTACTTGCTGCTGTTTTGCAAGCAGCTGCATGGCCTGTGCCATAGCTGCATATGCTTTGGCGGTCGGTTGTTGCAGTTGAGACTTGACCGTGCTTGGTCACCTCCCTGCCTCCCTGCCTGCAGACACCACGTCCATTGCGCGTGAGAGCCAGGTCGGCACGCTCAACTACATGAGCCCTGAGGCGATCCTGGGCGGCCAGAACAACATCCGCGGCGGCCCGCCCATGAAGGTGGGTGGGCGGGCGAGCAAGCTTGGTCACTTGCATGTAGTTTGTGTGTGTGCACGTGGCGCGAGTGGGAGCGTAGGCTGCACGGTTTCTGGATGTCGACAGTTCCACGGCTGCTGCCCTGCCTCATCTTTACCCGAATCAATGTCATGCTTCCCAGGTGGGCCGCGCCTCCGACATCTGGAGCCTGGGCTGCATCCTGTACCAGATGGTGTACGGCCACACGCCCTTCAGGTGCAGAGCCATGCTGCGCGGGGCAGGCACAGCGTGTATTGAGCTTTTGCATGGCAGCATGCGCAGTGGCAGGGGCAGCGCAGTGTGGATGGCACATAATGCAGCTTCCGGGGCGGCGGTTAATTGCACCAGGTAGGGTTGAACACTCTCAA
>VFQQ010000960.1_pt1 | contig 46224 bp, 36 predicted proteins | sample 3512341 | NCBI WGS metagenome assembly VFQQ01 (sample SAMN10412373, study PRJNA504923) | tailings metagenome | isolation source: Relicate 2 Philex TSF1 revegetated site | place: Philippines: Tuba, Benguet | collected 2017-08-29 | reverse complement strand
CCCTCCCTACCGCTCTCCGCGCACTTACTTCCTCTCGCTAAAACAAAAGACCATGAGGAAGAGCGCGCCACCGCCGCGGGCCTCCGGCCTCAGATCCTTCCCAACACGGGCGAGCAGATCTACTTCGGCCTCGTCGCCACCCAGGCCGACAAACAAGAAGCCCTCACCGCCTTCAACCCGCAGCGCGAATCCTTCCTCGAATACGACCTCTCCCAGCTCATCTACAGCGTCCAGCAGTTCGACCGGAAGAAGCTCGGCCTCATCACCAGCCTTCCGCTCCAGGCTCCGCCCTTCAACCCCATGATGATGATGCAGGGCGGCCGCCCGCCCCAGGGCCAGCTCGTCGCCAGCGAATGGGAAAAGAGCTTCGAGATCGTCGCCATCGAAGCGGGCGCCACGACCCTGCCCGACAACCTCGACGCCCTCGCCGTCATCCACCCGCAGGGCCTCGCCCCGAAACTCGTTTACTCGATCGATCAATTCCTCCTCTCCGGCAAGCCGGTCTTCCTCGCCGTCGATCCCGCCTCGCAGCACTTCCGCCGCCAGGGCGGACAAATGGCCATGATGGGCATGGGCGCCGCCAACGTCTCCAGCGACCTGCCCGAACTCTTCCGCGGCTACGGCATCATCTACGATGCCCAGTCCGTGGTCGGCGACCTCGAGAACGCCACCCAGGTCCAGACCGGCGCCGGCGTCGCCCGCTTCCCTGTCTGGCTCTCCCTCCGTCGCGACGCCCTTTCCGCCGACGCCATGCCCACCGCCCAGCTCCAATCCCTTCTTTTCGTGGAGCCGGGCAGCTTCAGCATCGCCACCGACTCCGGACTCGAGGTGACCTCGCTCGTCCAGTCGTCCGAGCGCAGCGGAACGGTATCCTCCATGTCCCTACAGTTTGCCCAGCCTGACGAGGTCGCACGCCAGATCACCCCCTCCGGCCGCAAGACCCTCGCCGCCCTCGTCCGCGGCACGTTCAGGTCCGCCTTCCCCGACGGTCCTCCCGCCGACCCGGCCGCACCGGCCGCGGACGGCGAGACGCCGGCCCTCGCCCCCGCGGCGCCGTCCGAACCCGGACTCAAGGAATCCTCCGGCACCTCCACCCTGATCCTCGTCGCCGACACCGACTGGCTCTTCGACGACTACAGCGTGCGCCGGCTCAACTTCCTCGGCGTGCAGGCCGCCGAGCCGCTCAACGACAACCTCGCCTTCGGCAGCAACGCCCTTGAATTCCTTGCCGGTTCGCCCGACCTGATCTCCCTGCGCGGCAAGGGCACCTCGCTGCGGCCCTTCGACGTCGTGCGCAACATCGAGGTGCGCGCCCAGGAGCGCTACCAGCAACAGCTGGTCGCCCTCGAGGCCCGCCTCTCCGAGGTGCAGAACCGCCTGAGCGAACTCCAGCGTACCTCCGGCGAAGGCAACCGCCTCGTGGCCAGCCCGGAGGTCGCCCAGGCCATCGAGGAATTTCAACAGCAGGAGGTCGCCATGCGCCGCGAGCGCCGCGAGATCCGCCGCGCCCTGCGCGAGGACATCGACGCCCTCGAGAACCGCCTGCTCATCGCCAACCTGCTGGCCACGCCGCTCCTCGTCGGGGCCTTCGGCCTCTGGTTCCACCGGCGCCGCACGCGCTGAGCCGCCCGCCGCGCCTCCGCCCAACCGCAACCCTTCACCGTACACGGCATGAAACTCCGCCCGCTTCTCCTCGTCGTCGCCGCACTCGGCCTCGTCGCGGTCGTCGTCCACTTCGCCACCCGGCCGTCGCCGCCGCCCGCCGCCGATCCGCGCGTGGGCCAGCCGCTCGTCGCGCGCGACGTCGTCGAGCGCGCCACCCGCCTCCGCCTCTCCGAGGGCGGCCGCACCGTCGAGGTCGTCAAGGCCGACGACGGCGCCTGGCGCGTCGCGAGCTACCACGACCTGCCCGTCGATTTCGCCAAGCTCTCCCGCTTCATCGGCGACCTGACGGGGGCGAAGCTCGAGCGCCTCGTCACGCGCAACCCCGAACTCATCGGCCGTCTCGAGTTCAAGGATACGCAGGTCGTCCTCGCCGACGCCGCGGGGACGGAACTCTGGAAGGCCTCCCTCGGCAAGAACGCCGACGGCGGCGGGCGCTTCGTGCGCTTCGGCGACGAGAACGCCGCCTTCCTCACGCGCTTCAGCGCCTGGCTCGACCTCGAGGCGCGCAACTGGGCCGACGCCACCCTGGTCGGACTCAAAAGCGAGGACCTCGCCTCCATCGAGATCGGCTTCGCCGACGGCGCGCCCGTGGTCGTCTCCCGCGCCAGCGCCACCGAACCCTACGCCGCGGCCGACGCCGCCGGCCGCACGCTGCGCACGGGCACCGTCACGAGCCTCGCGAGCACGCTCACCAGTCTCCGGTTTACGGATACAACCGCCCTCGACGACCCCGACGCCACCGACGCGCGCACCCACGCCCGCACCTTCAAGCTCACCACCTTCGACGGCAAAACCGTCACGATCGCCCTGGGCCGCCGTCCCGAAAGCCAAAAGGCAAAAGCGACCGACAACGCAACCGAGGCCACGCCGTCGACGGACGCGCCCGCCCCCGAGACGGAAACGGTGCCCGCCGGTCCCGTCTTCGCCTTCATCACCCACTCCGACGCCACCGCCCCCGTCAACGCCCTCATGTCCAAGCGCGCCGCCAAGGTCGCCGACCACATCTTCACCGCCCTCCCTGCCACCCCCAACGCTTTCTTCGAGTCTCCCCCCGCCCCCTCCGATTGATCCCCCGAGAGGTCGCCAACCTCCCTGATAGAAATCGGGCGCCGCGCCCGATTTCTACGCGCTGAAGAACTTCAGGCCGACCACGCCTGCCACGATCAGTGCGAGACTCACAAGGCGTGCCGCGTTCGCCGGTTCCCCGAGCAGCCACATGCCCAGGATGGCCGTCCCGGCCGCCCCGAATCCTGTCCACACCGCGTAGGCCGTGCCGATCGGCAGGCCCCGCGCGGCCAGCGCCAGCAAGTACATGCTCACGGCCATGGCACTAACCGTCGCAAGAGAAGGCCAGAGACGTGTAAAGCCGTCCGTGTACTTAAGACCGATCGCCCAACCGACCTCGAACAACGCGGCGACCAAGAGGAGAATCCAGGATTTCACCCCCCACTCCCAAAATACCCCGGCGCACTCCGCAAGCCCGGGATGCTCAAGGGAACGCCGCCCTTCTGCTCTCCGGATGACCATCCGGGACCGACGACGCCTCCTCCGATTCGAGGCAAACTCCGCCCTTTACAACATATCATCAAATCCGCATGTGTTGATATGAACATGATCCCCGATCGGCCGATCTCCGCGCTCTTCGCTGAAAACCGACCGCTGCGGTCCTTGGAGTTCTTCCCGCCCAAGGACGACGCCGGCGTGGAGGCTCTGCGTCAGACCGCTCTGGCCCTGCGGAAGATTCCGTGGGACTTCGTGTCCGTCACCTACGGAGCCGGTGGCAGCACGCGCGAGCGCACGGCCCAGGTCAGTGCGATGCTGAAGGACGAGTTTGCCTTCACGGTCATGCCCCACCTCACCTGCGTCGGGCACTCCCGCGACGAGTTGAACGCCCTCGCCGACCGCATTCATGCCGGCGGTTTCCGCAACATCATGACGCTGCGCGGAGATCCGCCGAAGGGCGCCACCGTGTTCGAAGTCGCCACCGACGGCCTGCGTTACGCGAACGAGCTCGTGACCCTGCTCAAGGCCCGCCATCCCGACTTCTGCCTGGGCGTCGGCGGTTATCCCGAGAAACACCCCGAAGCGCCTTCGCTCGACGCCGACCTCGATGCCTTGAAACGCAAGGTCGACGCCGGCGCGTCCTTCGTGACGACCCAGCTCTTCTTCGACAACGCGACCTACTACCGCTTCGTCGATCTCTGCCGTAAACGCGGCATCACGGTGCCGATCGTTCCCGGTCTGATGCCCGTGCTCTCGGTCAAGCAGATCCAGCGTATCGCCACGCTCAGCGGCAGCACCCTGCCCGCCGCACTGACCCGTCGCCTCGAGGTCGCCGCCGAAAATCCCGACGTCGTCGAGATCATCGGTATCGACTGGGCGCTCGACCAGATCCGCGACCTGCTCGCCCACGGCGCCCCGGGTTACCACCTGTACATTCTCAATCGCGCCAAGAGTGCCCTCGCCCTCGCGGCCGGACTCGCAGCCTGAGCTGCACCTCCAGCGTTCGCCCGCGACCTCCTGCCGCCGGTCTCGGCTCACCCCAGGCGCTTGGTCTGACCCGCTTGCCTCTTGGGATTTCCCCTTAGGCCGTCCCGGCCCGCGGATTTCGGCGCGGTCTTGGCCTTCCGGGTCGATGATCGTGCAGGACCGGGCGGACCTCGGAATTCGCGATGCCCCGACGGCGTACAACCGAAACGACGTTGAAACTGATAAGCGAAATACTGACTGGATTGGAATCCGCAGTCGAAGGCGATGTCGGTGACCGATCGCTTCGGCTGCTCACGAAGCAACCGGGCGGCAGCATCCAGCCTGGATAAACTCAAGAAGCGAAGCGGACTGTCGTTGGTGATCATCCGGCACACCCGGCTGAAGAAGGTCGTCCCTACGCCGCAAGCTTTCGCCATCGAGGCGAGGTTCCACGGCTGGGCAAGGCTGGTCAGGTTCTTCTGCAGATCGGTGAGAAAGAGTTTCACCGTATGCTCTCGGCTGGCGAGGGTCGGCTCCTCAGGGCGGTTCTCTGCGCGCAGAGCCTCCAACACGCCCAACAAAACCTCATTGAGGCCTACGGCCAGACTCGACCTGCTCCCGCGGCCGTCGGGGTCGGTCACCGCGGACGCGATGCGATGAAATCCTTTCACCACATCGGACGATGCCTTCCAGACCGGCATCGTCGTCTGCTGCAGGCGCCGCGCGAGCTCTTCACGGTCCTCCCGCGCGAGCAACACCCAGTCAGGCCAGACCCAGGGCTGGTCGGGACGCTCGGCGCGTACATCGATGGTGACCCAATGCAGACGGCTGGCGGCGATGTTGGGATCTCCCTGCCGGTGGAGCTGCCACGGCCGGGTGATGGTCATGCGACCCGTCGCCAGCAGGTGTACTTCCTCGTCCACCCAAAACTGCATCGAGCCGGTCTCCAACAAGCAGATCTCCACGCCTTCATTGCGGTGCAATTCCATGCCCCAACCTTGGTCGCCGCGTGCATCCCAGTAGCCCGCGCTCAGCAAACCCGCAAACTGCTCTGCCTCCAAACGTGCGCCCGGGTAGTGTTTTCGTCCGACCGCGTGAAAGCCGACCTTACCCGACTTCACGGCAGCGAGGAAGGGCTGGTGGTTATCCAGCGCGCGACTCGGCTCCGCTGGGGTAAAAAGGGGGGTATGCCGTATCACCGCTCTCTACGGCTTGTGCGAAATCCAACGCAGTCAAGCGGCGAACGACAGCATTGGTAGAATTACCGCACGCATTGCATTACAACCTCGATACACCGTCGCTTCCGGGCAGCACCCGCCCGGGGAGGCGACAGCATTCGTCTCCTATGTCTCCTCCAAACTGTCTTCAGAATATGGTGATTGTCGTCACCGGCGGATCCTCCGGGATCGGCCTCGAGTGCGCCAAGGCTTACCGCGCTTCCGGAGCCACGGTGGTTGCCCTCGCCCGCTCGAAGTCCGAAATCGAGAATGCCGCGGCGCAGCTCGGCCCCGGCCACCTGGGACTGGCGTGCGATGTGTCGAACGAAGCCGACGTGCGCGCCGCCATCGCCCATACCCTTGCCACCTACGGCCGGATCGACGCCGTGCACAACAACGCGGGTATCGCTGCACCCTCCAAACCCCTCCACGAGACGAGCGATGCCGAGTGGGACACCCTTTTTGCCATCAATCTCAAGAGCATCCTCTACACCACGCGCCACGCCTTCGAGGCCTTGAGCAAATCGCGTGGTTGCATTTTGAATACATCATCGATCGTGGGCGTCATCGGCCAGTCGACCCATGCGGCCTACACGGCCACCAAGGGTGGCATGAACGCGCTCACGAAGTCCATGGCCCTCGACTATGCCCGCCACGGCATCCGCGTGAACGCCGTCTGTCCTGCCGGCACCTGGACCCCCATGCTCCGCAAATGGGCCGCCGAACAGCCCGCGCCCCAGGACAGCACTCGCTATCTCGATGAGATCCATCCGCTCGGTTATTGTCCGGAAGGCGACGTGATCGCCGACGCCTGTGTCTTCCTTCTCTCCAGCCAGGCCCGCTTCGTCACCGGCCACATCATGCACGTCACGGGTGGAGCCGAACTTGGCTACCGGCGCTGACCGGCACCACACCACCTTCGGTTTTCGACCCATGGACCGTCCTGCCCGCCCCACCTGCGCCGTCTCGTCATGATCACTCGCATCTCCACCCGCGACGCACGCTATCCCATTGGCTCCGGCCACGGATCCGACGCGATCCACAAGGACCCAATCTACTCCTACGCCGTCGCCCTCCTGCACGACGACTCCGGTCTCACGGGCACCGGACTCGCCTTCACTCTCGGAGAAGGCAACGATCTCGTGTGCCGCGCCGCCGCGTTCTACGCCGGCCGTCTGGTCGGCAAGGATATCGAGGAGATCATGGCCGACTTCGGCGCGATCCAGCACGCCCTGGCCGACGAGCAGCAATTCCGCTGGCTCGGCCCGCACAAGGGCGTCGTCCACCTCGCCCTCGCTGCCGTGACCAACGCCTGCTGGGATCTCTGGGCGAAGAAACGCGGCGTCCCGCTCTGGCAACTGCTCCTTGACCTGACGCCCGAACAAGTGGTCGCGACCTTGGATCTCTCCTATCTCGAGGATGAGCTCACCGCCCCCCAGGCCATCGCGATGCTCCGCGACGCCCTCCCGTCTCGCAACGGCCGCACGTCCGTTCTCGCCGCTGGCTACCCCGGCTATGATACCTCGGTCGGCTGGTTCAACTACTCCGACGATCAGGTCCGCGAAAACTGCCGGGCCGCGCTGGCTGCCGGTTTCACGGCGATGAAGTTGAAGGTCGGCGCCAGGGACCCCGACCGAGACATCCGCCGGGCCCACCTCGTCCGCGAGGTCGCCGGCACCGCTGCGCGGGTGATGGTGGACGCCAACCAACAGTGGACCCTCCCGCAGGCCATCGACGTTTGCGCCCGCCTCGCGGCCATCGATCCATTCTGGATCGAGGAACCCACCCACCCCGACGACATCGTCGGCCACCGCACCCTCGCTGATGCCATCGCGCCCGTGAAGCTCGCCCTCGGCGAACACGTGCCCAACCGCGTGATCTTCAAAAACTATCTCCAGCTACGCTGCGTCGGTTTCGTCCAGGTGGACGCCGTGCGCGTCGCCGGCGTGAGCGAGTTCCTTGCCGTCAGCCTCTTGTGCAAAAAGTTCGGCGTCCCCGTCGTGCCCCACGTCGGCGACATGGGGCAGATCCACCAGCATCTCGTGCTCTTCAATCACATCGGGATCGGCCTGCCCGCCGTCTTTCTCGAGCACATCCCGCACCTGCAAAAGCACTTCGTCCATCCCGTGCATGTCGAGGGCGGTTTCTATCGCACGCCGCAGGAGCCCGGTCTTTCCTCCGACCTCCGCACCTGAGGACGGCCACCCACCGCCACTTCCCGCGCCCACCCCATGCTGAACACGATCGATCTCGCCGTCGTCCTCGCCTACCTGCTCGGCGTGGTGGCACTGGGCCTTTGGGCCGGCACGCGCGGAGGCCGGGCAAGCGCCGCCGCCAAGGGCAGCTCCAACGACTACTTCCTCGCCGGTGGCACGCTCAAATGGCCCGTGATCGGCATGGCGCTTTTCGCCACCAACATCTCCTGCGTCCACCTCGTGAGCCTCGCCCAGTCCGGCTTCGATACCGGTCTGCTCAACGGCAATTTCGAGTGGATGGCCGCCTTCACCCTGGTGCTGCTGGCCCTCTTCTTCGCCCCATTCTACATCCGGACGCGCATCTCAACGCTGCCCGACTACCTCGAACGCCGGTACGACCGCGCCTGCCGCGACTGGCTCGCCGTCATGTCGATCGTCTCCGCCGTGACCATTCATATCGGCTTCTCCTTTCTCACCGGTGGGCTCGTCCTGGAGTTCCTCTTCCCCGAATTCGGCGGCATCTACACGGCCATCATCGTCATCGCCGCCCTCACCGGTCTCTACACCATCGTCGGCGGGTTGCTCGCCGTCGTGCTCACCGAGACGGTGCAGACCGTGGTCCTGCTGGTTGGTGCCACCGTCATCACCGCCGCCGCGTGGTTCAAGCTCGGCGGCTGGACGCCCCTCGTCGAAGCCCTCGAGGCCGCCGGCACGCCCGAAAAACTTTCCATGCTTCGTTCCGCCGGCGACCCGAGCGGCATGCCCTGGTATGCCATCTTCCTCGGTTATCCCGTGCTCGGCATTTGGTACTGGTGCGCCGATCAGACGATCGTCCAGCGCGTCCTCGGCGCCCGCGACGAGAACCACGCCCGCACGGGCGCCCTCTTCTGCGCGTTACTCAAGGTCTTTCCCGTCTTCCTTTTTGTCCTGCCCGGCCTGCTCGCCTTCGCCCTCCACCGCACCGGCGCGCTCGATCTCTCCAGCCTCACCGTGGACGGCGCGGTGAACTCCAAGAACATCTACTCCGCCATGATCGTCGAGCTCCTGCCCGTCGGGCTGCGCGGCCTCATCGTCGCCGCCCTGCTCGCCGCCCTCATGAGCACCGTGGCCGGCGCGCTCAACTCGATCTCGGCCCTCGTCAGCCTCGATCTCTACAAGCGCTTCCGCCCCGCCGCCTCGGGAACGAGGCTCGTCCTGGTCGGCCGTCTCGCCGCCGCCGGCGCCCTCATCGTATCTATTAGTCTGATACCTTTTCTCAACCGCTACGAGAGCCTCTTCAACGGCGTGAACACGATCATCGCCCATATCGCCCCGCCCGTCACGGCGGTCTTCCTCCTCGGCGTGTTCTGGCCCGGCGCCACCGCGCTGTCCGGCCGCCTGACGCTCTGGGCAGGATCGGCGCTCGGCGCAGGCGTCTTTGCCCTCAACGCCTTCGTGCCCGACCAGCCGCTCGCCCGGGTGCCGTTCATGCTCATGGCCTTCTACCTCCTCGCCGTCTGCCTGGCGTTCCAGATCGTCGTGAGCCTCGCCCGCCCCGCGACCGCGGCGCAACGCGCCACGGCGGTGTGCTGGAGATCCCCCCTCGAGCCCCTGCGCGCCCCGGGCTGGCCCGGCGTCGCCAACTACAAGGTCCTCTCCGTCCTCGTCCTCGCGGGCATGACGGCTCTCTACATTGCCTTCCGTTGAACCCATGAAGCTCCGCGCCTGCCTTGCCCTCCTTGCCGGTGCCGTCGCGGCGTGGGCCGCCACGGCCTCGAAGCCCGCCGTCCCGCCCGATGCCCGATCCCTGCCCGCCGTCGCCACTATCCACGGACCGTCCAACCCTCCACCGATCCCGGCCACCTCACCGGGGGTCAAGCGCTTCGCCTCGATCGTTGGCCTCGATCCCACCCAGGAAAACCGTTACCGCGAACTCCATGCTGATGTCTGGCCTGAGGTCGTCGCCGCCATCCGCCGGGCCAATATCTCCAATTACTCGATCTATATCACCGAGATCGAGGGCCGCCGCTATCTGATCAGCACCTTCGACTACACGGGCACCGATCCCGGCAAAGACTTCGGCTCCATCGCCCTCGATCCCGTCACGCGCGACCAATGGTGGCCCCTGACGGACAGCTGCCAGATCCGCCTTCCGGGCACCGCTGCCGGAGAACAATGGCGTCCCCTCGAGCAGGTGATGCATCTGCCTTAAACCGGGTCCGCGCTCTCCCGCCTTCCCTGCCCATGCAACCAACCGGCCCCGTCACCGACGCCCACTTCCACTGCTGGGATCCGGCCCAGTTCCGTTATCCATGGCTGGACGCCACACCGGCCTTGAACCGTTCGTATCAGGTTAATGACTACACCGCCTGCGAAGGAACAGCGTCCGTTGCGCGGCGCGTCTTCGTCCAGGCCGACTGCGACCCGACCCAGGCTCGCGACGAGGTTTCCTGTGCGGCCTCCCATCCCGAGATCGACGCGATCGTCGCCTTCGCCCCCCTCGAACGGGGCGCCGCCGTTCTCCCGGAACTGGCCTGGCTCGCCCGCCAACCCAAGGTCCGCGGTGTCCGCCGCATCCTGCAAGGGGAGCGCGATCCGGGTTTCTGCCTCGCGCCGGACTTCGTGACCGGCACGCGCGCCCTGGCCGGCTTCGGTTTCACCTTCGACCTCTGCATCACGGCCGGACAGCTCCCAGCCGTCACCGAACTCGCCCGTCGTTGCCCGGAGGTCCGCTTCGTGCTCGATCACCTCGGGAAACCTGCGATCCGCTCCGCTCAACTTGAGCCCTGGCGGCACGACCTGGCGGGCTTCGCCGCCTTGCCCAACACCGTGGCCAAGCTTTCCGGGCTTTGCACCGAGGCGAATCCCGTCGCGTGGACGTCCGCCGACCTCCTACCGTTCGTCGATGAAGCCGTCGTCCGCTTCGGCTGGTCCCGGCTGATGTATGGAAGCGACTGGCCGGTCGTCAACCTGGCCCGAGGCTTGGGCCGCTGGATGACCGCCCTCACCGCACTGACCGCCGGTGCTTCCCCCGGAGATCGCCGCAACCTTTTCCACGAGAATGCCGGACGGATCTACCGTCTCGAGTGACTTCACGACTATGCCGCCGCCTAAACGTCTCTCCCAGCAACACGCCCTCGTCACCGGAGGCGGCTCGGGCATCGGCCGCGCGATCGCCCTGCGTTTCGCCGCCGAGGGTGCCCAGGTCATCATTCTCGAACTCCGCCCCGAGGCCGCCCAGGCCGTCGCCGACGAGATCGCCGCCGCCGGAGGCTCCGTCCGGATCGTCACCGCCGAGGTGGCCTCGACCGCTTCGATGCGCGACGCCTTTGCCGGCATCGACCCGCTCGACATTTTGGTCAACAACGCCGGCATTGCCCACGTGGGCAATGTGCTCGCCACCACCGCCGACGACCTGGACCGCCTGTACGCGGTCAACGTGCGCGGCGCCTACCATACGCTCCACTTTGGCCTCCCCAAGCTCCTTGCGCGCGGGGGCGGCGCCATCCTCAACCTCGCCTCCATCGCGTCCAAAGTCGGCCTCCAGGACCGCTTCGCCTACAGCATGACCAAGGGGGCGATGCTCAGCATGACTCTCTCGGTCGCGCGCGACTTCGTGGACCAAAACATCCGCTGCAACTGCGTCTGTCCCGCCCGCGTGCACACCCCGTTTGTCGATGGTTTCATCGCCAAGAACTACCCGGGCCGCGAAGCCGAGACCTTCCGGAAACTCTCCGCCGCCCAACCGATCGGCCGCATGGGCGCGCCCCACGAGGTCGCCGCCCTCGCTGCCTTCCTCTGCTCATCCGAGGCCGGCTTCATCACCGGCTCCGCCTACGACATCGACGGCGGCGTCACCCTCCTGCGCTAGACCGCGCGCCAACCTTCATCGTTGCATGAAACTCCTCCGCTTCGGCCCTCTCGGTCACGAAAAACCCGGCGTCCAGCTCGCCAACGGTCGCCGCCTCGATGTCTCCGCCGCCTTTCCGGAGTTCGACGAAACGTTCTTCGCCAAGAATGGCCTCACCCGCCTCGCCGGCTGGCTGGCGTCTCCGGCGGCGGAGTCGGCTCCGCTCGTTCCCGTCGAGGCCCGTCTCGGCTCGCCGATCGCGCGTCCGAGCAAGATCGTCTGCATCGGGCTCAACTACCGCGACCACGCCGCCGAGTCCGGCATGCCCGAGCCCGCCGAGCCGGTCGTCTTCTTCAAGGCCACCACCGCGCTCTGCGGCCCCCACGACGACCTCATCATCCCGCGCGGTTCGGAGAAAACCGACTGGGAGGTCGAACTCGCCGTCGTCATCGGCCGCACCACCCGCCACGTCACACCCGCCGAGGTGCCCGCATGCCTTGCCGGCTACGCCGTGCACAACGACTACTCGGAGCGCGCCTGGCAGCTGGAACGGGGCGGCCAGTGGGTGAAAGGCAAGAGCGCCGACACCTTTGCCCCGCTCGGCCCGTGGCTCGTCACCGCCGACGAGGTGCCCGACTCACGGCAGCTCCGTCTCTGGCTCAACGTCAACGGCCGGCGATTCCAGGACGGCCACACGTCCAACCTGATCTTCGACGTGCCCGCCATCGTGAGCTACCTCAGCGGTTTCATGACCCTGCTGCCCGGCGACGTCATCTCCACCGGCACGCCCGCCGGCGTGGGCCTCGGCCAGAAGCCGCCCCTGTATTTGAAACCCGGTGACGTTGTCGAGCTCGGCATCGACGGCCTCGGCACCCAACGCCAGGTCGTCCGCTCCTGGGCCCGAACCGCTTCGTGAAAACGCTTCCATCGCCCCAGCCATGATCGCCGCCCGCCCCCACCGACCGCGGGCCGATCGATCGCCCTGAACCTCTCCGAGCCCTCCTCTTCCTCCAATTCAACCGCGGACGCCCCGGCGCCCACCACGACCCCGAACTCCATGACAATTATGAACTGCGTGCTTCGCCTCAGCCTTCTCCCTCCCCTGCTTTTTGCGGTTTCCTTCGCGCGCGCGGCGACACCGATCTCTGACGCCAATCGGGGATTGACGCTGCACTACGACCAGCCGGCGCAACAATGGGTCGAGGCGCTTCCGATCGGCAACGGACGCATGGGCGCCATGATCTTCGGCGGAGTGGAGCGCGAACATCTGCAGCTCAACGAGGATACGCTTTATTCCGGCGAGCCGCCCGCGGACCTGCGTTCGATCGATGTCACCCGAGACTTCGACCACGTCATGACCCTCATCCGTTCGAACCGTCATGCGGAAGCCGACACCTACGTGGCCCGCAACTGGCTGGGACGAAACCAGCAATGCTACCAGCCGCTCGGCGATCTCTACATCGAGTTCCCCGGCGGTTCCGTGGTTTCCGACTACCGCCGCTGGCTCGACCTCGGCAACGCCACGGCGGGAACCTCCTTCCGTCGCGGCGGGGTCACCCACACCCGCGAAGTCTTTGCCAGCCACCCCGACCAGCTGATCGTCGTCCGTCTCCGCGTCGACCAACCCGGCGCGCTTTCGTTCAAGGCGACCTTTGACTCGATTCATCCGACGGCCAGGACGGAGGCGTCCGGAAGCGAACTGGTGCTGAGTGGGCAACTCCCCGGGTTTGTCGCCAGGCGCCCGATACAGACCATCGAGCAATGGAGCGATCAACACCGCTACCCGGAGCTCTTCGACAAGGATGGCAAACGCCTGCCTCACGCGGCGCAGGTCCTTTACGGCGAGGACATCGACAACAAGGGAATGTTCTTCGAGGCGCGGATGGCGATCCGCACGGACGGGAAGGTCACTGCGGTGGACGGCGCGTTCACCGTCGAGAACGCAAGCGAGGCGGTGCTCCTGATCGCGGCCGGAAGCAGCTTTAATGGATTCGACCGGAGTCCGAGCCGGGACGGCGTCAATCCCGCAGAACGCACCACGAGGGACCTTCGAGCCGCGGCCGACCGGGACTTTGCCGCACTGCGCGAACGACATGTCGCCGATTACAAATCGCTCTTCGACCGCGTCACCCTGCGCCTCGACGGCGATCCGGCCCGGGAGAACATCACGACCGAGCGGCGCATTGCCGCCTTCCGGGAATCGGGCGACCCCGCCCTGGCTGCGCTCTGCTTCCAGTACGGCCGCTACCTCATGATCGCCGGGTCACGCCCGGGCACCCAACCGCTTAACCTGCAGGGGATCTGGAACCACGAAGTCATTCCGCCGTGGGCCTCCGCCTACACCGTGAACATCAACGCGCAGATGAATTACTGGCCGGCCGAGGTTGCCAACCTTTCCGAACTGCACGAGCCGCTCTTCCGGATGGTCCGCGAAGTCTCCGAGACCGGAAGCATCGCCGCACGCGACATGTACAAACGCCGGGGATGGGTCCTTCATCACAACACCACCATTTGGCGGGACGCCTTCCCCGTGGACGGCGTTGCCCGCACCACGTTCTGGAACATGGCACCCGGATGGTTCGCCAGCCATTTCTGGGAACGCTACCTGTTCACCGGCGACCGCGACTTCCTCGCTAATGAAGCCTATCCCATCCTAAAAGGGGCCGCCGAATTCTGTGCAGACTGGTTGATCGAAGAGAACGGCGAACTGACGACTCCCGTCAGCACGTCCCCCGAAAACGCCTTCATCTCGCCCGGAGGCGGTGCCGCCGCGGTGGACATGGGTGCCACCATGGACATCGCCATCATCCGCGAACTGTTCACGCGCACGATCGAGGCGGCGGAACTGCTCGGTCGCGATCCCGGGCTGCAGGAGGAGCTCCGTTCGAAACTTGCGCGGCTCGCGCCCTACCGAGTCGGCGCCCGCGGCCAATTGCAGGAATGGCGCACCGACTATCGAGAACAGGATCCTCAGCATCGTCATCTCTCCCACCTCTACGGCTTCCACCCCGGAAACCAGATCACACCACAAGCGACACCCGACCTCTTCCGCGCGGTCGCACGCACGCTCGAGATCCGCGGCGATGGAGCGAACGGATGGTCGATGGGCTGGAAGATCAATTTCTGGGCGCGCATGCAGGAAGGGGATCGCGCCTATAAGATCATCCGGAACCTCTTCCGCCTGGTCGGCACGGCTGAGTCTTCGAGTCGCGATGCCGGACTTTATCCGAACATGCTCGATGCCTGTCCTCCTTTCCAAATCGACGGCAACTTCGGCTACACCGCGGGCATCGCCGAAATGCTGGTGCAAAGCCATGCGGGCACCTTGCACCTTCTGCCCGCCCTCCCTTCGGAGTGGCCCTCGGGCAAGGTCACCGGACTAAAAGCCCGCGGCGGATTCGAAGTCGATATCGAGTGGGCCGACGGAAAACTCACTCGCGCGGTCATCCGTTCCACCCTCGGCGGCAATTGCCGGCTTCAGACCGAGATGCCGGTGCATGTCACCGCAGCCGGGGAGCGCGTCCATGCCCGTCCCGGCTCCGGTGTGAATCCGAACCCGCTCTTTCGAACGGTCGACGCAGGACCGGTCGAAGTCCTCGATCGCGAGGCCCTTCCCGAAGTCACCTTGCGCCCGACCCGCACCATCGACTTCGAAACCCAGCCCGGCGGCGTTTACACGCTCGCCCTTGCGCCCTAATCGCCGCCGCTCCCGAGCCCCCTCGCACTCGCCCGCGCTTAACGCCTCGGGCGTTGAAGACCCAGAGTCCCAGCACTCCCGCTCATATGAAAATGCCCATTCTCGGTTACTCGTTAAGTTCCTCTCTGCGCAGCCCCGCAGCGGTGTGCCGCGTGGCCGTCGCCGCCGACGAGGTGCCCGACCCACGGCAGCTCCGCCTCTGGCTCAACGTCAACGGCCGGCGATTCCAGGACGGCCACACGTCCAACCTGATCTTCGACGTGCCCGCCATCGTGAGCTACCTCAGCGGTTTCATGACCCTGCTGCCCGGCGACGTCATCTCCACCGGCACGCCCGCCGGCGTGGGCCTCGGCCAGAAGCCGCCTCTGTATTTGAAACCCGGAGACATCGTCGAACTCGGCATCGACGGTCTCGGCACCCAACGCCAGGTCGCCCGTGCCTGGGCCCCACCCGCATTATGAAAAACCTGAAACCTCTGGTCTTCCTTATTCTTTTCGGAGCCGCGGCCCCCGCTCCGGCCTCAGCGGCGGCCGCAGCCAGGACCCTCGAAGTCTGGGAGCTTTCGCCAGCACCCAACCGCGGCCCCGACTGGAGCAAAGTCGTGGCGCGCGGCACGCCCTATGACGATGATTGGGAACTGTGGTCCCACCCGATCGGCAACGGCTACATGGGGGCCAATGTCTTTGGCCGCGTGGACACCGAACGCATCCAAATCACCGAAAAGACGCTCCACACCGAGGGTCCTTACGCGCGGGGCGGCCTGACGAACTTCGCCGAGCTATACCTCCACTTTAATCACGGTGAGGTCACCGACTACCGGCGTTCGCTCAACCTGGACGAAGCCATCGCGAAGGTTAGTTACCAAGCCGGCGGGGTCACCTACCGTCGCGAGCACTTCCTGTCGTACCCCGACAACGTGCTGGTTGTACGCCTCACCGCCGATCAACCGGGAGCGCTGTCCCTGGCAGTGCGGGCGGAGATTCCCTACCTTGGCCGCGTGGACCAGCGCACCGGTACGGTCACGGCGGAGGACAACCTGATCACGCTCGCGGGCTCGCTGCCGTATTTCAGCACCAACTATGAAGGCCAGCTGAAGGTGCTCAACACCGGCGGCACGATCACGGCCGACCGCGAACGTGGCCTGATCGAGATCAACCAAGCCGACGACGTGGTGCTGCTCTTCGTCGCCGGCACCAACTACACGCTCAGCCCGGAAACGTTCATCCGCCCCCCGGCGGAAAAGAGCGATCCGAACCGGTTCCCCCATGCGGAACTCTCGGCCCGGCTCGCCGACGCCGAGGCGTACGGGTTCGCCGCGCTGAAGCAGCGCCACCTCGTCGATTACCAAGACCTTTTCCGGCGCGTCACCCTCGATCTTATTCCCACACCCTCGTCCGAGCCCACCTCGCGCCTTCTCGAAAAATATCAGGCCGGCGACACCAACACCCGGCTCGAAGAGCTCATGTTCCACTACGGGCGCTACCTGCTGATCGCCAGTTCTCGCGAAAAGACGCTTCCGGCCAACCTGCAGGGCACGTGGAGCCAGTATTACCTCACCCCTTGGTCCGGAGGCTTCTGGCACAATATCAACGTCCAGATGAACTATTGGGGGGCGATGAGCGCCAACCTCGCCGAGACCTTTGAGGCCTACCTGAGCTATTTCCAAGCCTACCTGCCAAAGGCCCGCGAATTTGCGCGAGAGTTTGTGCAGCAACACAACCCAGACCGCTACGTCGCGGGCGAGGACCACGGCTGGATCCTCGGCACTGGGGCCAATGCCTACTACCTGCCGCCGCCCGGTGGGCACTCCGGCCCGGGCACCGGCGGATTCACCACCAAGCTGCTCATGGAGTATTACAACTTCAGCCGTGACCCGAACTTCCTCCGGGAGGTGGCCTATCCCGCCCTGCGCTCGATGAGCGTGTTCTACTCCAAGGCCCTCACGCCGTACGGCGACCGGTTGTTGATCCAGCCCTCCGCCTCGCCCGAGCAGCGGCACAACGGAATCCACTACGTCACCGTCGGCGCGACCTTCGATCAAGGTTTCGTTTGGGAGAACTTCAACGACACGCTGATCCTCGCCAAGGAACTGGGCGTCAACGACGCGTTCCTCGAGACCCTCCGCGAGCAGCTGCCCCGCCTCGACCCGATCCTCATCGGCGCGTCCGGGCAGATCAAAGAATACCGCGAGGAGGTAAACTACAGCGACATCGGCGATCCCCGGCACCGGCACATCTCCCACCTTTGCCCGCTCTACCCCGGCACGCTCATCAACTCGAGCACGCCCGAGTGGATGCAGGCGGCGAGCAAGACGCTCGACCTGCGCGGCGTAAACAGTCGCTGGCCGTGGCCCCTCGCGCACCAGATGAATGCCCGGGCCCGGCTCAAGGAGGGCGACGAAGCCCACGCCGTGTACCAAACATTCCTCCGCCTGCGTGTCGCCCCCAACCTGTGGACGAAAGGCCCACCCTTCAATATCGACGGCAACCTCGGAGTGATGGCCGGCATCGTCGAGATGCTCCTGCAGAGCCATGAAGGCTTCATCGAGATCCTCCCCGCGCTGCCGGCAGCCTGGCCCACCGGCTCCTTCAGCGGGCTCGTCGCGCGCGGCAACTTCGTGGTCAACGCCGAGTGGCGCGACGGCCGCCCGGTAAGAATCTCCCTTACCTCCCGCAGTGGCGGTGAGTGCCGCCTGAAATTACCCGGCGGCGCGACCGCGGAGATCAGGGACTCCAGCGGTGCCGCCATCGCAGCTCATAAGAGCGAAGGATCAGGTATCACTTTCGACACAACACGGGACGTCACGTACCATGTCTCTTGGCCGTAAGTGCGATGTTGTTCCACGTCCCTTCCCCGTCGCGGCTGCCTGCGTCATCCCCCCATCCTTCCACAATCAACCATCGTCCCCACTCCCTTACCCAACACGACCCATGACACTCACCCTATCCCGTCAGCTCAGCCCGTTTGTTCTGATTTTCGCCCTCTTGCTTGCGCCTGCGGCCCACGCTCAGGCTGAGTTTCCGGCGCTTGGCGTCGTGAAGCGCAGCAGTGGTTTCTGGATGGAAGACTACTGGTGTTGGGATGCCACCGTCATCAAGGGCGACGACGGCCTCTACCACATGTTCGCGTCGCGCTGGCCGAAGGACATCACGTTTCATCCCGGCTGGATGACGAACTCCGAGGTGGTGCACGCCGTCTCGAACACGCCGGAGGGTCCCTACACGTTCAAGGCCGTGGCCCTGCCTGCACGAGGTCCCGGATTTTGGGATGGTCGCTCCACCCACAACCCAACCATCCGGAAACACGGCGACACCTATCTCATGTTCTACATGGGGAGCACCAACCCATTGGGCGAAGCGCCCCGGGGCGAAAAATTCGAGCTCACCGATCCCCGTTGCCTGGTTTCTCGCGCCAACAAGCGCATCGGCCTGGCAATCTCCAAATCGCTGGACGGCCCGTGGGAACGCTTCGACCGGCCGATTCTCGAGCCCAAGGGCGGCACGTTCTACAGTTTCTTCACGTCGAATCCGGCTCCGGTGGTCCACGGGGACGGCTCCGTGCTCCTGGTTTTCAAGACCCGTCGCTACCTCGAAGACGGCTCGTACAGTCAAATGATGCTGGGGCTGGCGCGAGCCCCTCATTACCGCGGTCCCTACGCGGTGGTGGGCGACAAGCCCATCCTCGGGCCGGATAATGTGGGCCAGTTGGAGGATCCGTTTGTCTGGCAGAACGCCGAGGGCGGCTACGAGCTGATCGCCAAGGATATGTCGGGCCAAATCGTCGGCGAAAAGCACGCCGGCGTGCACGCCGTGTCTTCGGACGGCGAAACCTGGACGCTCGCCCCCAAGCCCAAGGCGTGGACCCGCACCTTGACCTTCGACGACGGCAAAACCGAGACCATGGGACAGCTGGAACGCCCCTTCATCCTCTTTGAGAACGGCCGGCCGGCCTACCTCATCGGCGCCGTGGGCGATGGTCCGGGCGGCTTCGCAAACATGACGAAGTCCGGCAACCTGGTCATCCCGCTGGTCGCGCCCTAAGCGAACCGACCGAGATGAGGCGCCCCCGGCACCGGTCGACCACATCGGCGAAAGTCCGCATCGACCGGACCTCGCCTCCCCATCCTCGAGTTCGTTCGAATCATCGCCGCCCCTCGCGTTTCCCACCCTCTCCGCTTCAATATCCTTTCACGCCGTGAAACCCGCGGGCCGGCCCCTCGCTCGAAGGACCCGCGAGCACTTTTCTCCATGCATCTCCGCCTCACTCTGCTCTGCTCGCTGATGTTCGTCGGCACGTCGTGGTCCGCCACCGGCCCGCGAACGCTTTCGATGTGCGGCGACACGCTCGCCCAACATCGAGAGGCCCTCAGGGCCGGCGATGAGCGCCTGCAACCAGCCTTGGCGCGTCTGGTGCGCGAGGCAGATCGCGCCCTCCTTCTCGAACCTCGCTCCGTGGTCCATAAATCCGGTCGCGCCGCCTCCGGCGACCCGCACGACTACTTCAGCTACGGCCCCTACTGGTGGCCCAATCCGGATACGGCCGACGGCCTGCCCTACCTTCGCCGCGACGGTCAACTCAACCCTGCCGCCCGCGAAGGCACCGACTCACAGAACTTCGCCCGCGTAAACCGCACCGTCGAAACCCTCGGTCTCGCCTACTTTTCCACCGGCCACGAGCCCTACGCCGCCAAGGCCGCCGAGCTCACGCGCACGTGGTATCTCGCCCCGGCCACCCGGATGAATCCCCACCTCGACTATGCCCAAGCCATCCCAGGCATCACGGTCGGGCGTGGAATCGGTGTCATCGAATCGCGCTGGCTCACCCACCTCCTCGACGGCCTCGCCCTCCTGCAGGGTTCCGCCCACTGGAGCGCCGACGACGACCAGGCGCTCCGCCCGTGGATGGATGCCTATTACACGTGGTTGCGCACGTCCAAGAACGGCCGCGACGAAGAGGCGGAGCACAACAACCACGGTACCTTCTACGACACCCAGACCGTGCACCTCGCCCTCTACCTCGGTCGCCAAGACGAGGCGCGACAACTGCTCGAACTCGGGCGCGAGCGCCGCGTGCGCGCCCACATCGAGCCCGATGGCCGTCAGCCCCACGAGCTCGAGCGCACCGGCTCGCTCCATTACTCGCAATTCAACCTCGAGGGCCTGCTTCAGCTCTCGCGCCTCGCCCGCCACGTCGGCTGGCCCCAGTGGGGCTTCGACTTCGCCGACCACGACGATCGCCTCTACCGCGCCGTGAAACTCCTCGCGCCCTACGTGGACCCGGCCCGCCCCTGGACCCTGGGCGAACAAATCAACCCGTTCGACCGTTCGCGCATCCTGCCCCTCATCGCGCAAACGCTCACGCAGTTTGCCCCCCACGCCGACGAGCTTCGTCCCGATTTCGAACGCCACCTAGCCCATCACGCCGACGCCCTCTGGCGACTCTGGCACTGAGAGTCCCTCCGTGCTGCCGTCGACGGTCGCGAGATCGCGGGGCGGATGACCACCGACTTTACCGGGTCTCGAAATCGACCACGTGCAGGACGGTGGCCTCGTGAGGCGTGGTCGGTGCCTCGTGCATATAAACGCTCAGGACGTTTTCCCGGTGCAGTCGCCCGATGTCGACCTTGGCCTCGCCGGTGAAGTTGCCCGGTCGCTCCCGCAGCAATTGCCAATCCGTGAAACCGCCGGCCGGCGTCGCGCCCGCGATCGCAATGTGGCCGTCACGATTGTAGATGAGGAGGAGCTGGCCGTCACGGCCGAGAGCCAGCTGCGGACGAAGGATCCACTCATCCTGCGACATCGCGAAAAGCAGCTCCTGCTTGTGCCAGCGGCCGTCGGCGGTTTGCCAGAAATGGTGAAACCGGCTTTGGGTGTGATCCTTGGCGGCGGGCGCAAGGTCGGGCGCCGCGTCCGCGAGATACCACATCACGATGTGCGGGCGGCCGGTGGCATCGACCGCCATAGCTTGTTGATTTTTTAATCCGCGCCGCGGGCTGATGGACCAGACCGTGAGGTCCGGCGAGCTGATGCCCGCCCGGAGTTCTCCTTCGGTCACGATTTCGCCGCGGTGGTTGCGGAAGGATTTTCCACCATCTTCCGAAACCATGTAACACAAAGAATGCTGCCCATTGCGCAGCTCCCCGTTCTCCCGCCAGATCCAGCTCAGGTGAATACGGCCATGGGCATCGACGGCGGGATTGTTCAGATAGGCGTTTCTCGCGGGCGAGGAAAGGCCCTCGAACTCGAACAGGCCCGCCGACTCGGTGATCTGCCAGGGCACCGCCCAGCCGCCGGCGCGCGGATCGTAACGGCTCAGCCAGATCCGGCCGTCGGTGGCACCGCCGAACCGATGGAAAAAGTAGAGGGTGCGATCGGGCGCCGCCACAAAGCGGGGGTAGGTCATCCGGGCGATCGGATGACCCGGCACCAAGGCATCCACCACCGGTCCGAACAGCGCCGCCTCCCAGGCCGTGGCGGCGGGATCGGCCGCCGCATGCTTCGCCGAGACCCGGTAGCGCAGCGGGTGGTTATGATGATCAAAGGCGAGATGGATCGTGCCATCGGCCGGGCAAATGCCGATCACCGGGACGTTGTGGTTGTCATCGCCATGGAAGATGTAGTCCGGAAAAACGATCCGCTCCCATGCGCCCGCGGGCAGCGCCCGCCGGGCCACGGCAAGCCGGCGTTGGGCATCGTAGTAGGTGGTGTATTGCCACTCTTGATACGTGACGAGGGCCTCCTGTTGGTAGGACTTGCCGTGGATGTAATTTCCCCAGCGTCCCACGACGGTGATGACGTCGTCCACCACCGTGTCGGCCAGTTCCCGAATAGAAAGCCCGGGCGGCGTGGCGGCGTCCGCCACCCTTTCGCCCTGCAGCGGTCCGGCCATCAAACAGGCCAGCCAGAAGCATGTCGCTGCCGTTCGACGAAGGAGCGGGGTGGTCATCGCGGCTGGAAACTGGATCAGGACACTACCGGTTGAGACCGAGGCGGCGGGGCGCTAAGGCTTGGGCGGCTGCAGCGTGAGTTTACGCAGACGGAACAGTTCTTCGCCGGTGATCGCCTGCGCGGTGACGCGGAGCTCATGGCGGCCCGGCGCGAGGGTGATCGTGCCCAAGGTCTCCTGGATGGCGGCGCCCTGGGTCACGGGCCGGGTGAACTCCCGGCCGCCGAGGGACAGGCGGTAGGTGCCGCCGGCGCCCGCGCTGACCTTGACGATTTCCTGGCCCGCGTCGCCCTCGACCACGGTGGTCTGCCGGACACCGCGCGGGGCGTCGTAGTTGATCGTCATGACGACGGTCAGCGGCTCGTTCAGCCGCAGCGACCAGACCACGGCGTCCTCCGGGGTCAACCAGTTGAACGCGACGTCGTCGGTCTTCTTGCCGGGACCGAAACGCAGCTTCCCTTCGAGCCGGCCGTCGAACACGTGCAAGGTATCCGCCGCCACGCGGCCGGAGAGCAGCCGCGGGCCCTCGGCCCGGGGCTCGGCGGCGCACTCGAGCACGATCACGGAGCTGGCGGCGTGGGGCGCGGGCTGCGGCACGGTGAGGGTGACGTCGAGACCGGAGCGGCTGATCGCCAACGGCTGCTCCGGAGCGGCGAGCAGATAACTGCGGACGACCTCGGTCGTCAGACCGCCGATCACGAGTTGGCCATCGGCGGGCCAATCGAAGACATGGAGATAGAGTCGGTTGCCCCGACGGGTGGATTCGCCCCAGGCCTGCACCGGGAGCGGGGTGCGTTCGGTGCCGCGAATGGCTTCACCATTCACGCGCCACCAGGCCCCGATTTCCCGAAGAATGGCGACGTCGATCTCATCGAATCGTCCGTTGCCCATCGGGCCGATGTTCAACAGCGTGTTGCCGCCGCGGGCCGCCGCTTTGGCGAGCAGACGGATAAAATGTGCGGCCGGTTTATGGCTCAGGTCATGGGCGTTGTAGCCGTAGGATTCGTTGGTGGTGGGAATGCTTTCCCAGTCGCCGGCTTGCGGAGAAAACTCCGCCGGGCGGTCGGCCGTGCTCAGATAATCGCCGGCGCCGCGCACGAGCCGGCCGTTGACCACGAGCGAGGGTTTGGCCTGCCGCACGGCGGCGAGGATGCGGAGGTTTTCCTCGGGGGGCAGCTTGTGGGGCGTGTCAAACCACAGGATATCGGGATCGTAGTGGTGGATGAGTTCGAGAATCTGCGGGATGGATTTCTCGTCCACGTAGCGGCGCGCCTTGGGGAGGAAATCGGTCCGGGTGTTCCACCAGTCGCGTTGGTCGCGGGTTTTGTCGCCGCCGGGGTTGTCAAAGTCCCAGTCGTTGCCCGGGCCGTTTTCCTCCCCCCAGTCGAAGGCGTGGGAATAATAGAACCCGAACTTCAGGCCGTATTTCCGGCAGGCTTCGCGCAGCGCCATCATCGGATCGCGGGCGAAGGGGGTCGCCTTCACGATGGTGGCATCGCTGACCTTCGAATCGTACATGGCGAAACCATCATGGTGCTTCGCGGTGATGATGAAGTAACCCATGCCCGCCTCCTTGGCCATTCGCACCCACTCGTCGGGATCGAACTTCGTGGGGTTGAACTTGCCCGCGACCTCCCGATGATAAACCGGAATGGGAATCCGGGCCATGCGCTGGATGTGCTCGGCGTAGCCACCGTAGATTCTGCCGTTCCACGCGCCGCCGAGATCGGCGGACACGCCCCAGTGGATAAACATGCCAAAGCGCGCTTCGCGCCACCAGCCGAGGCGGGCATTGCGTTCGGCTTGGGTCGGGGTGAGTTCGGCGAGCGAGGGCGCTCGCGGGGCTTCATCGGCGTGGGCGCTCAGCAGGGAAAGGAGTGAGACACCAGCGAGGATAAGGAGGCGTTTGATAGGCATGATAGTTTGGGCGCTTTGATGACGATGAGGTTTACTTGGCAATGAGGACGCAGGTCTACCCCCGTTCAGGGCGACGATAATGCGGCCGGCGGTGCGGTGCCCGGCGATGTCGTCGGGGTGCGTTGGCTCCTCGAACCAGAACGGATCAACGGCGGCGAGGCGCAGGCGTTGGTGACGGAGGCGAGCGCCAGTTGCACCACGCCCTTGTGCGGGCCGAGCCAGCGGAATTGTTGCTCATCGGCCATGGCGCGCTGGATCGCGCCGAAGTGCGCCATGACGTCCTCGATGTCGCGGCCGACCAGCCGCTCGGCATAAAACCGCGCAGCGGCACAGACCAATTCGGTCCCCTCGCCCAGCGTGAACGCCAGACCGGTGCCGACCTGGCCGCGGTCGTCCTGCAGCAGGGTCATCGCGTAGGAATAAACCGGATCCTTGTGAATCGCGTCGCTGCCGTGACCCGACCCAATCGGGTAGCGGGCGTCGCGGGTGGTAACATCGGTGATCATGGGGGATTCGTGAGGCGACAGCCTTCGCGCGTTTCAGCTGAGATGCATGATGTGCCGGGCCGGCTGGTTTCGCGGCACCAGCAATCCCATCAGCGCCCGGATTTTGCCGGCGCCGACAATTTTGGCCAACTGCTTGATTTTGGAGAGAATACGAACCGACATGCCGGCGGGATTTGAGGTTCGGCGAAAGGCTTTGCCGGTCCGCGTGAACCGGGGTGACAACGTCCCATCACTCTAGCATGAACTGCTTTAAGAATCCGAGCGCGTAGGATATTGAACACTCCGAAGGTGTGAGCCGGGGCTGTCCGTGGGCGCTGTGTCAGGGCGGACGGGCGGGGCCGGCGCGAGGATCTCCACGACGAAAGGTCCCTCGCGACCAAGCGGGTCGAGATCGAACTGGAGATTCCGGCCGTGCCTCGCGGCCACCTTGATGCTCAACACCACCGCGTCCGTCCGGTCGCGCACGGTGATCCGGTAATCGCCCGGAGCATAAATCGGCGCGGTGCTCACCCATAAGGTCACCGGGGTGTCGATGCGCATGCCTTCCGCCGCGATGTCAGAGACATGAATCCAAGCCGGTGTGTCGTTGGGCCAGGCCGGCATGAAGATGTTCTGCAGGAAACGGATTTCATGGCCGCGATCGAACCGCACTGCGGGCCTGGCCGCCACCGGGGCCGCAAACGCAACGGCAATCGCTTCGGCCATCTTCGCCGCACCGGCGGCATTGGGGTGAATTAGATCCGCATAGAACGACCGGTCATGCGCGAGCGCGAAGTTCAGATCGGCCAGACGGCACTGGTATCGCGCCGCGATCTCCTGGATCGCCACGTTGGTCTCACCAATCCACCGGCCTTGATCTTCGGGACGGCGAAAATCCGCGATCAACGTGGTGATAACGATCGGCATGCCCGGCCTGGCCGAACGCAGGGTCGCCACCAGCTGTTCGTAACGGGCCGCAAACTGCGCGACCGAATAGCCCCAATAGTGATCGTTTACGCCCCATTGAATGACCACGGCATCCGGGTTCTGCCGGAGAATTCCCTCCGCATAGTCGGGGTCTTGCTGGCAGAGTGCCCTCCCGCTGCGACCCAGGTTGACCTCGACACAGCCGGGAAACTGCGCCTGCAACAGGCGCGTGACCACCGTGGAGTAGCGCTGGGTGGCGCGATCGGCCACGCCCACGCCGGCGGTGATGCTGTCCCCCAAAAAAAGGACGCGGGCACCGGGCGCAACGGCGGCGTCGAGATCATTACCTTCCGTTCGCGCAGCCGCAAGCAGGGTGAGCAACACCAAGGCAAAGAGGGAGTACTTCATAGTGGCGTGGTGGCGTGGGCTATACCGGGGCCGGGCAGGCAATAGCACCACCTGCTCCCGGCGGCGACTTCTGCCGGGGTCTGTGGCGGCACACCATTCGAATTCTCGGTCAGGGTGAGGTGCTGTCTCATCAAGAATGGGGAAAACGGTACTATACCATCCTGATCTTTGACGATTCGCCCGCGTAGAGTTTTGCACTCACATCGTGTCCCTCCCGTATCCACAACCGTCAAAGCGCTTATGTGCCTGTCGATGGTGCCGGACCTGAGCCAAACAGTGGCTCTTCCGGCCGAGGCTGTTCCGATCGCCCGCAAGGGGATGGCCGGAGCCGCTGACGACCAAAGGTGCGGCGGTCTGCCCAACGGCTGGCCGTGCTGGAGATACGGGTGGCCGGCGCTCTTGCCGGCGACGGTCTCGACGCGGAGTTTGCGGATCACGACGTGGGCGCACTCCGTGCCTCCCTGCTGCCCTTCCCGGCACGACAACGTTCAATTTCCTACGCCACCGATTCGTGAACGACGGATGTGTTATTCTCGGGCCTTCCCCAGCCGATCCCCCGTTACGTCCCCTCGTAACCCTCGGCTACTAGCTTCGCGCCAGATCAACCGGGCGTCGCGCCGTTCGCGAAGCGCCGCCCCGGCGTCCGGCGCATAACCCAAACACATCCGCATGAAACTACCCAACAAATATCGACCAGCAGCACTGCTGTCAGGTCTCCTCGCCTTCGGCGCCGCACCTTACCTAGGCGCGCAGGAAGCTACACCAGAACAAGACGTCGTCGTGCTCAGTCCCTTCACCACGTACGCGCCGGAAGAAACCAGCTTGTGGGCCGTCGACCAGTCCTCCGGCGGCACGCGCGTGGCCGTGCCGGTCAAAGAGCTGCCGTTCACCCTCGACGTGCTCACGACGTCGTTCATGGAAGACTTCATCATCAGCGATCTGGGCGAAGTGCTCACCCAAATGGCCAATATCGGCAATAACGATCTCTACACCGGCGCGGGTTCGGGCAACTCCATCCGCGGGTTCTCCCAGTTTTACCAACTGCGGAACGGCTTTTATCGCAACGGTGTGATCGACCGGACCCTCGTGTCACGGGTGGAAGTGGTCAAGGGCCCCTATGCGGCCATCTACGGCCGCGGTGAACCCGGTGGCGTGGTCAACTACATCACGAAGCGTCCGGTCTTTGGAAAATACTCAGGGCAGCTGACCTTCGAACTCGGCGAGAACAACACCTCGCGGGTGCAGTTGGAGCAGAATATCGGGCTCGGCAAACGCACGGCCGTCCTCCTGGCCGGTTCCTACGCGGATCGCGATTTCGACCAGCAGTGGGCGTTCGAGCGCTCCCGCACCTGGGCCGCGGTCCTGCGCCATCAGTTCTCGAGCAAGACCGAGCTTATCTTGGAGTATGAGCACATGTTTCGCCGCAACAACCGGGGACGCCCGCTCACGGACATCCGTCTGAATGGCCGGGATCCCGTGGACAACGTGAACAACAAGTATATCGGCGAATGGGCCTTCGATTTCATGAAGCAATACGGCTGGCAGAACACGCTCGGCCCCAACCACTTTGCCGACCGGAAACTCGATACCGTCAACCTCACCCTTACGCACCAGTTCTCGCGTGATGTGGCCCTGCGCGTGGCCTACAACGACTCCAAGACCACCCAAGATTACGATTATCAGGCCAATGGAAATGCCACGATCCTCGTGGACCCAGTCACGCGGCAATTTGTGCGGTGGGACGGGGTCTTCCAGCCGCTTTATCGGCAACTCCCGTCGGACGTGATGAACCTCCAAGCCGACCTTACCGTGAAGTTTGAGACCGGCAAGGTGAAGCACACGACCTTGCTCACTCTTGACTACAACAACCAGCTAAACGGCGCCGTGTCGCGGCAAGCCCCCCGCGGGAACCGGAACGACGTGCACACCTTTAATTACGGAACCGGAACGGTTCCCAACTACACCAACGACGCCGGGGCCCTGCACGGGTCGCCGTTCTCTCCGATCGCTCCCCATAATCCGGCGATCAGCTTCAAGAACACGCCCGAGTATTACACCCGGGTCGGTCAAAATCTTTGGACCGAGTTCGATATCTACGGGGTATTTTTGATGCACCGGGTGCGGCTGCTGGATGACAAACTGTTGATCATGGCAGGCTCACGTTATGATTCCTCGACGTCGGAAGCCCTGAACAAACTCAGCCCAGACCTGGAGACGGTGGTGTCCCGCACCGAAGCCAAGGTGGATGACCTGACCTACAATGTCGGGGCCAATTACTATCTCACGCCCAAGTCGGTCTTTTTTGCCGGCTTTTCCACCTCGTTCAACCCGAAGGGCGATGTCTACTCTCATAACGGCGAGCCGATGCCCAACGAAAGGGGCGAGGGCCTAGAAGTCGGATTCCGCACTCAGCTGTTAGACGAGAAGTTCGATGTAGGCGTGAGCTACTTCGAAATCGAAAGGCAGAACGTCCGGGCCAGAAATCCGGATTTCGAAGTCGGGGTGGACAGCCCCTCAGAGAAACCGCAATTCACCCCCAACGGACTTGATCGCGCCACCGGCTTTGAGCTGTCAGCCAACGGCAAGTTGACGAGATCATTTTCCGTGCGGCTATCCGCCGGCAAGACCGACGCCAAGCACGTCACCAACCTCGATCCGTGGAAAGAGGGCATGGATCTGGCGCGCGTGCCGCGATGGAATTTCGCCCTCGGCGCCAATTACCGGATCACGCAAGGCAAGCTGAAAGGCCTCAGCCTTAACGCCTCATACCGCCACCAGAGCGACTATCGCGTGCAGGATGTGAACCAGCCGGCGAACCAGCGCTGGCTTCTCCGATCCGAAGAGGGTGGCACACTCGATCTGGCCGCCGGTTATAACTGGCGGACGGGGGCGCGCGATTCCCAGTTGAAGCACACAGTCCGCGTGTCGGTCAGAAACGCCTTGGACGACATCTTCATCGAGTCCACCCAAGGCTACTATAGCATGGGCCGCATGGTAATGGCCTCGTACACGCTCAATTACTAAACTCGCCTTCGCCGGCAATCGACTGGACGCACTTCTTGTGTGGTCACATTCGGAAACCGTCAGGGCGTTTATTCCAACCCGTTATGCAAGCCATTGCTCGGCTGCTCGACGGTCTTCAATAAGTGTCCGGGCCTCGTTCATGGGGCCCGGACTTTCTCTTCAAACTCCCCATGAACCTGCATCGCTCCCACTCCTCGTTCGCTCTTTGCCTCCTTTTGGCCGCCCTGCCGGTTCAGCTGACCTCCCAATCGGTTGGCGTGACACCAGCCGGCTCCCCTCCGCCGGCGACAGCCCAGCCCCAGGCCCTCTTTCCTCTGCCGCCACCCACCCATGCCGATGTCGGGTATGGGACCCACGAACGCCATGTCCTCGACTTTTGGCAGGCCAACACGCCCGACCGGGCCCCGCTGCTCTTTTACATCCACGGCGGCGCTTGGAACGCCGGGGACAAGAACACGATCGTTCGCGGCATCGATGCCCCGCGGTTGCTGACCGCGGGCATATCCGTGGTCTCGATCAATTACCGTTATATCCGTCAGGCCGAGGCGGACGGGGTGCGGCCACCGGTGGCCGGGACCTTGGGCGATGCCGCCCGGGCATTGCAGTTCGTGCGCAGCAAGGCGCGCGAGTGGAACATCGACCCCACCCGCATAGGCGCGATGGGCGGCTCGGCCGGGGGCTTTTCCAGTCTCTGGCTTCTCATGCACGATGACATGGCCGACCCCGACAGCCCCGATCCCATCGCCCGGGAGTCGACGCGCCTGCTGTGCGCCGCCGTGGACCAGGCGCAGACGACCCTCGACCCGCAGCAGATCCTCAAATGGATTCCAAACTCCGAGGGTTACGGGGCCCACGCGTTGGGCCTCAAGGCCCGGAGCTCCGATGCGAATGTCATGTCGCTCTACCTGGAAAAGCGCGAGGAGCTCATGCCGTGGATCGAGAAGTTTTCCCCCTTCTATCTCGCAAGCGCCGACGATCCGCCCTTTCTGCTCTATTACAAAAACCGGCCTGAGCTGGGGCAACCGGCCCGCGATGTCCGCCACACCGCCAACTATGGCGTGGAATTCGCCCGCCACTGCCGTGAACTCGGCATCGATTGCACGTTCATGCACCCGGGGGCGGAGGGATATGCCCGAGATTCAATTGTCGCCTATTTGATCCGCATGCTTTCAACGCCTCCGACGCAGCCAACGCAGCGCCATAACCGCAGCGCATGGTCGCATAACGACGAAGCATTGGGAGACGGCGCGACGGACTGATAGACTGGGTGGCGTATCCACTCCACCATGTCATCGAACCTCACTTCCCGTCCCCATGTCGCGGCCTTGCTTGCCGCGAGGGTGTCCTTCGTCACCGCCTATCGACTGACCGCCGCCGAAGCCGCCGCCGTCGTGGCCTACCTGCGCAGCCTCTCCCCCGCCCCCTGAACCCTCCTTGCCCTCATCGTCTCTCCCATGAATGCCTACTTCTTCGTCAACGTGCTCGAAGTTTTGGATACCGAGAAAATGGAAGCCTACCGCCGCCGCGTGTTCGACGTGGTCGCACAGTACGGCGGTCGCTACCGCGTGCTGGCCGGCCCTTTCGAAGTCGTCGAAGGCGACTGGCGGCCGAACTTTCCGGTGCTGATCGAGTTTCCCTCCCTCGAGACCGCACGCCGCTGGTACGACTCGCCCGACTACGCCGAGCTCAAGGCGATGCGCCTCGCCGCCACGCGCAGTGAGGCCGTCTTCTTCGCACCGTATCAGCCAGCCGAAGTCGCCGCGGCCGCCGTGCCCGCGGAGGCCTGAACGGCGGCAGCCTCCAGCCAGCCGGCCAGCACCTCAATATCCTCGGCCGCCGCCGTGCGCGGCGACCACACCAGCAGGGTATCGATGACCATCGATCCCGGGACGAGACGCACCGCGCCGACGCCCGCCGGACGGCTCGGACCGGTCAGCGAGCCCATGTACCCGACATACTCACCGGCCGCGACGCCGGCATAGACCTGCAGCATGTCATCGACCACGGCCTTGACGCGCGGGGTGAAGCCGGCGCGCTGGCAGGCCTCCTCGACCGCGCGGCCGAAGTTCGGGAAAGTGCGCTCGTCCCACAGAGCCCAGTTCTCCTGCGCGAGATCGGCCAGGTGCACGCGTCGCTTCTTGAGCAAGGGATGATCCGCGCGCAGCAACACCGTCGGCTGCTCGCGAAACATCAATGCATGGCGCAGCCCGCGAAGACGGCTCGCGCCGGGATGGCCGGTGAGCACCGCGTCGAGTTCCCCCGCACGCAATTGCTTCAACGCCTCGGCGGGAACGACCTCGACCAGCTCCATGCGCAGGCCGGGGCGACGCTGGCGCAGCCGTTGCAGGTAAGGCGTGAGGTGAAGCGCCAGAAACGTTCCAAAGTGGGCCAGGCGGAGCCGCCGCACGGCCCCGTGCGCGCCTCCGCGCACGACGTCCGGCAAGGCGGCCACCGCGGAGAGGATCGGCCGCACCTTCTCGAGCAACGCGGCGCCGCTCGCGGTCAGCGCAATCCGCCCCGGGTCCCGTCGAAAAAGCGGTCGGCCCAACTCCTCCTCGAGGTCCCGAATCTGCCGGCTGAGGGCCGGTTGGGACACGCGCAGGGCCGCAGCGGCCTGGGAGAAACTCGCGTGGTCGGCAACGGCGACAAAGTAGCGGAGATGGCGGAGTTCCACAATCAGGTGACCTCATTCAAGGGGGTCAGGCCGTTGTTTGTTGATTTTTCCTCTTAGGGATCAAGTCGACAACCCATCTCCCGGACGAGGATTTCATTGGACCTCATTCAAGGGGGTCAGGCCGTTGTTTGTTGATTTTTCCTCTTAGGGATCAAGTCGACAACCCATCTCCCGGACGAGGATTTCATTGTGCAAATCCGAGTCGCTTCTGCAGAGGCGGCAGCCTCGCTTGATTCACCCCACCGAAAGCGTAAAGCGGAAGGGCGTCAGCCCGGTCAGGTAGACGCTCTGTCCGTCCCACTTCGGCAGGGCGCCGCGGAGCTGGGTCCAGGTATGCCCGACGAGGCCGGGGCCGAATTCGATGACGTCCTCGCCCTGGACAAAGCGTCCGCCCGGCCCGCGCAGCAGGTAGGCGTCGGCGATACCTTCGACAGGTTCGACGCCTTCGAGGCGCCCGCCGTGGCGAAAGGCCAGCTCGATCGCCACCGGCACCCGGTCCGTGCCGGCGATTTCGAAAGCCAGCGTGAAGCGGCCGGCACGTTCGGTGACTTCGACGATGGATTCGAGATGCTGCACGTTGCTCGTTGCCCGTAGCGAACGGGTGCCAGCGGCCAAGGTTCCATTCGGCGCCATGCGCACATGTTCGCCCTCGGCAATCTGCTCCGGCGTGAGCGGCTGAAAATACGGGCCTTCCAAGGACTGACTCAGCCGATACGCCCCCCCGGCTTCCTTCACCTCGTCACCAACGAACTGTCCCTTGCCGAAAAACGCGCTCGCCAGCCGCACGGCCTCGAGCGCGGCGCCGCCCTTGCGCAGCGAAAAGAGCGTGGAGTTGTCCGCAAGCACCGTGGCGCTGACCGTTCTGCGCCGGATGCGCACGAGCTTCGAGTACGGGAAGGCCTTAGCGTAATCCACCGGCAGGTCGCCGTCCGGCGGCATCGGCCGGCCCAGCTCGGGCTCTTCGAGGAACGCCGACACCTCGCCGACGATCTGGGCGCGGGCCGTGCGTTCGATCTGTCGCGCCATTGCCGCGAAACGGCGGTTGCCGTCGTGCAACGCGAGCGACCGGTACGAATAGTAGTAGCGCCCCATGCTGCCGCGCACGTAGCGATCCTGCCGCTTCGAGGCTTCCGTCACGACCTCGCCGTCGGGATGCACGTAATGGAGGGTCATCTCGAGGTTCTTGCGCACGGGCTCGCGCAGTTCGGGGCGTCCGAGCAGCGCCGCCACGGTCAGCAGCGCGCGGTCGACGATCGGCGAGTACACCGTCGTGCTCTTCTCCGTGTACTGTCCGTCCGGGTCGAGGTCGATGCCTTCCGCCAGCCACCGGTCTACGCGTTCCACGTAACGTGAATTCGGATACAGCGAGTGCACGCGCGCCAGCGCCGCACAGACCACCCACCGATGGTTCGGGGTGTGCACGCCGCCGGTCGCGAGCGCGGCGCCGGCCTTCTCGATGAACGTGCGCAGATCCGCCTCCAGCCGGCGGTGCGGTTCCCAGGCGTTGCGCCGCAGGATCGTCGCGGCGGCGGTGATGCCCTCGAGCACGAAGGCCGTGTCGGGCGGCGACTTGAAGTTGGTCGCCGGCAGGTCGATCGTGCCGTCGTCGTGCTGGTTCGCGAGCAGGGCGCGCGCCGCGAGCTCCAGCGGCTCCACCAGCGCCAGCGACCGGTAATGCGCCGAAGCCGGGGCATGGCTTGCGCACACCAGCGTCCCGATCAGACCCGCCGGACCGTAGGCCGAGTGCAGGCCGTGGGCGTCAGGCACCCCGCCGAGCATCGGATGACCCGCCCGCCGTTCCTGCCGCGCGAGTACGGACGCCACGCGCTCGTCGTGCGCGCGCACAAGTTCGTCGACGATCGGATCCAACTCCGGCGAGGGTTGCGCCCCGCCGGGAGAAAGTCCGAGCAGGGAAAGGGAGGCGGCACCGGAGGTCCGGGTAAGAAAGGAACGGCGGGTCATGGGGGTTATGAAAATATCGAAAGTGCTCCGTCACATGTCAAAGGTCTGAACGTCGAAGGTCATGACCGGCCCGCCGCGCGGGCCATTTCGACAGAAGCTAACGCACATGTTTCACCGGCAATGACGCAGCGTTTTGCAAGGATTGCGTAGGCGCGGCTTTACGCCGCGATGGACACCGTCCGCCAGCCATCGCGGCGTAAAGCCGCTCCTGCTCCCACACCTTTAATGTGGTGAATATTGCGGGCAAAAGCGGAGCCGCGGGCAAACTCTGTACGTGCGGCGCTCGCTGGCCGCTCAGCCGCCGGCGAAGACCGGACGAAACCCTGCGGCCGCGAGGATCTCGGCTACGCGCTCCCGGTTGTCGCCCTGAATTTCGATCTGGCCGTCCTTGACCGTACCGCCGCACCCGCAGGCCGCCCGCATTTGTTTCACAAGACGCTCCTTCTCCGGCAAACCGATGCCGACGAAGCCGCTCGCAACCGTGACCGTCTTGCCACCCCGTCCCGCCGTGGTCCGGCGAATCTCGACGCGGCCCCGATTTCGAGCCGGGACCGGTGGCATCGCCGCCCCGGACGCGGGAGTCGACCCTCCCGCCTTGGCGGTCGGTGCGCTCGGCAACGACAAACCGCCCAGAGCCGCGAACGGATTCTGCCCGAGATCAGCCCCGCCGTCGACCGGACGCTTCTCGCGGCTCATCGTCCGCCCTCCGGCCGCCCCGCCCGCCCCCCGCAAAGGCCCGCCGGCGGCACATCGCCTTCGAGAAACATCAGGGCTTTTGCATAACTCCGTCGCTGGAGAAAGTGCAGCAGCTGCGGATGCAACCCGGCCGCACCCAGCTGCGCATATTCGTCCAGACGCGCCATCTCGCGCGCGATCGTCAGCCCATCAGACGATTTGATGCCAGCCAACAGCAACGTAAGAGCTTGTTTGATTTCAGCCTCCATCGTGATTCAATACACCTTAATTAATTAATTGATCGTTTCTTACGTACAAAATTCAGGCAAAGTTGACACCTGGCACCTTTTTCGGGATCCTCCTTGAGATCATAGGCTTGACGAGGCTTGATTACCAACGCGGCCGTGCCGATGCGTAGCGACGGCACGAGAGTCGAATCTCGCGATTTGGCGCTCGTCGGGCCGGTTCCCTCCACTCCTGCATGAACTCCATAAACCTTCCCACCCGCGCCAACTCCGAACTGATCGAGTCGGCCTACACGGCGTGGTTGGACAATCCAGACTCCGTCGATCCGACGTGGCGAGCCTTCTTTCAAGGCTTCACGCTCGGACATGGCTGCGCCCCTCGGAGCGCAGCCGGGGGCCCGGGGGCTCCGGCCGGCGTGGAGAGCCTGAAACAATCGCAGGTTCATAGCCTCATCTTCCATTACCGCGCCATCGGCCACACCCAGGCCCACCTCGATCCGCTCAGCGACCCGCCGCCGCCCTCGCCCCGCCTGGCCCTGGCCGAGTTCGGGCTCTCCGAGGTCGACCTGGACACGGCCTTCGACGTCGGCCACTTCCTGCAGGGCGGCCGCATGAAGCTGCGCGACATCGTCGCCAGCCTCCAGTCGATCTACTGCGGCCGCATCGGCGTCGAATATATCCATATTCAGGATACCGAGGTGCGCCGCTGGATCCAGGACCGCATGGAGCCCGCCGGCAACGCGCGCACCTTCACGAAGGCGCAGAAGGTCCGCATCCTCCGCCGCCTGCTCAAGGCCGAGCTGTTCGAAAAGTTCCTGCACACGCGCTACGTCGGCCAGAAGCGTTTCTCGCTCGAGGGCGGCGAGACCACCATCGCGGCGCTCGACTCCGTCATCGAGGAAAGCCCGGCCGCCGGCGTCGACGAGATCGTCATGGGCATGGCCCACCGCGGCCGCCTGAGCGTCCTCACGAACATCCTGCGCAAGTCCTTCGACGTCCTTTTCGAGCAGTTCTCCGAGAACTACATTCCCGAGACAGTCGCCGGCGACGGCGACGTGAAGTACCACCTCGGCTACGAGGCCGAGCTCATGACCACCTCCGGCAAAACCGTCGAGGTGCGCCTCGCGGCCAACCCGTCCCACCTCGAGATCGTCAACCCCGTGGTCGAGGGCAAGGCCCGCGCCCGCCAGCGCATCCGCGGCGACGTCGAGCGCCGCCGCGTCCTGCCCTTCCTCATCCACGGCGACGCCGCCTTCGCCGGCCAGGGCATCGTGGCCGAGACGCTCAACTTCTCCCAGCTGCCGGGCTACCGCACGGGCGGCACCATCCACTTCGTCATCAACAACCAGATCGGGTTCACCACGCTGCCGAGCGACGCCCGCTCCACGCGCTACTGCACCGACGTGGCCAAGATGATCGAGGCGCCCATCTTCCACGTGAACGGCGACGACGCCGAGGCCGTCTGCCACGTCGCCCTGCTCGCCCTCGAGTTCCGCCTGCGGTTCCAGCGCGATGTCGTCATCGACATGTACTGCTACCGCAAGCACGGGCACAACGAGAGCGACGAGCCGGCCTTCACCCAGCCGCTGCTCTACCGCAAGATCGCCTCGCACCCGCAGGTCTCCACGTTCTACTCCGAGCGGCTCATCGCCGAGGGCACCATCACCCAGGCCGACGCCGAGGCCATCAAGGCCGAGTACACCGCCGCCATGGAGGCCGCCTTCGAGAAGGCCAAGGCCAAGGAGGCCCGCCGCAAGGCCGCCAACCCCGCCGCCAAGTTCAAGGAGTCCAACGCCATCTTCCAACCGGGCTACTCCCACGCCCCCATCCCCACCGCCGCCGCCCCCGATCTGCTCGAGAAGGTTGCCCGCGGCCTCACCCACCTGCCCGCCAACTTCAAGGTCAACCCCAAGATCAAGCGCCTGCTCGACCAGCGCACCCAGGCCTTCCACGACGGCGGCCCCATCGACTGGGGCTTCGGCGAGGCCCTCGCCTTCGGCACGCTGCTCTGCGACGGCACGCCGGTGCGCCTGAGCGGACAGGATTGCGAGCGCGGCACCTTCAGCCATCGCCACGCCGTGCTCTACGACTACGAGACGCGCGAGAAGTACGTGCCGCTGCTCAACCTCGACGAGAAACAGGAGCGGTTCTGCGTCTACAACTCCCTCCTTTCCGAGGCCGCCGTGCTGGGCTTCGACTACGGCTACTCCCTCGACTACCCGCGCATGCTCTGCATCTGGGAGGCCCAGTTCGGCGATTTCGCCAACGGCGCCCAGGTCGTCATCGACCAGTTCATCGCCAGCTCCGAATCCAAGTGGCAGCGCGTCAGCGGCATCGTCCTCCTCCTGCCCCACGGCTACGAGGGCCAGGGCCCGGAACACTCCTCCGCCCGTCTCGAGCGCTTCCTCCAGCTCTGCGCCGAGGACAACATCCAGGTCGCCAACGTCACCACGCCGGCGAACTACTTCCACCTCCTGCGCCGTCAGATGAAGCGCGACTTCCGCAAGCCGCTCGTCGTCATGTCGCCGAAGTCCCTCCTGCGCCACCCGGCCGCCGTCTCGAAGGTCGCCGATTTCACAAGCGGCTCCTTCCAGGAGATCATCGACGACGCCCAGGCGCCGGCCAAGCCGACCCGCCTCATCCTCTGCTCGGGCAAGGTCTACTACGACCTCGCCGAGTACCGGGAGAAGCAAAAGATCGCCGACACCGCGATCGTCCGCCTCGAGCAGCTGTATCCACTGCATCGCGACCGGCTCACCGAGATCGCCAAGGCCTACGGGCCCAAGGCCAGACTCGTCTGGTGCCAGGAGGAATCCCAGAACAACGGCGCCTGGACCTACCTCGCCCCGATCCTCGAGGATCTCTTCGGCCGCAAGCCCGCCTACGTCGGCCGCGACGCCTCCGCCTCGCCCGCCGTCGGCTCCCTCGCCGTGCACAAGCTCGAACTCGCCGCCTTCCTCAAGGACGCATTCACCGTATGAAGTAGTGAGTAGCGAGTAGCGGGTAGCGAGCATGCCAATCCGCTCAATCCCTCCGGCAAATCTACCACTCACTACTCGCTACCCGCTACCAACTACTCGCTACTCACTACCCGCTACTCGCTACTTCCATATGCCCTCCGTCGACATCAAGATCCCCCCGCTCGGCGAATCGATTTCCTCCGGCATCCTCGCCACCTGGCACGTCAAGGACGGCGACGTCGTCAAGAAGGACCAGCCGCTCTTCGAACTCGAGACCGACAAGATTACCTCCGAGGGCCTCGCCGAGGCCGCCGGCCGCATCAGCCTCAAGGTCGCCGCCGGCACCGAGGTGAAGATCGGCGAGGTCGTCGCCTCGATCGACACCAGCGTCGCGGCCGAGGCGAAGGCCGGAGGCGACGCCCAGTCGCCCGCCGCGAAGGCCAAGGAGAAGGACGCGGCCGCTTCCGGAGAAAAGCCCGCGCTGCCCGCCAAGGAGGCCCCGCGCAGCGACGCCCAGTCGCCCGCCGTCCGCCGCCTCGCCGCCGAGACCGGCATCGACCCGGCCTCCGTCCAGGGCACGGGCAAGGGCGGACGCGTCACCAAGGGCGACCTGCTCGCCAAGGCCGCCACCACAAAGGCCTCCGACGTGGCCGCCGCCGTCGCCGCCGCCCCGGCCTCCGCCCTGCCGGCCACGCCTCCCGTGGTCGCGCCGCCCACGGGCGAACGCCGCTCGCGCCGCAAGATGACCAAGCTGCGCCAGACCATCGCCAGCCGTCTCGTTGCCGCCCAGCACGAGGCCGCCATGCTCACGACCTTCAACGAGGTCGACATGTCGGCCGTCATGGACCTGCGCAAGCGGTACCAGGACGACTTCACCAAGAAGCACGGCGTGAAGCTCGGCTTCATGTCGTTCTTCACCAAGGCCGTCGTCCACGCCCTCCGCGAGGTTCCCGCCGTCAACGCGCAGATCGACGGCGACGAGATCGTCGAGAACCACTACTACGACATCAGCATGGCCGTCTCGACGGAGAAGGGCCTCGTCGTCCCCGTGGTGCGCGATTGCGACCGCCTCGACATGGCCGGCATCGAGAAGGCCATCGCCGACGTCGCCAAGCGCGCCCGCGAGGGCAAGCTCACGCTGCCCGACTTCGAGGGCGGCTGTTTCACCATCACCAACGGGGGCATCTTCGGCTCGATGCTCTCCACGCCCATCATCAACGCGCCTCAAAGCGCGATCCTCGGCCTGCACGCCATCAACGAGCGCCCGGTCGCGGTCAACGGCCAGGTCGTCATCCGCCCGATGATGTACCTCGCCTTGAGCTACGACCACCGGATCGTCGACGGCAAGGAAGCGGTCACCTTCCTCGTGAAGATCAAGCAGGCGATCGAGGACCCCGCCAGGCTCCTGATCGGAGCCTGAGCGAAAGTAGCGAGTAGCGGGTAGTGAGTAGCGAGTAGGTTCCAAACCGTTCCCACCGCTGCCCGCCAACGCTCGCTTCACAATTCCGCCTACTCACTACCCGCTACTCGCTACTCGCTACTCGCTACTTCCATGACTTCCTTCGATCTTGTCATCCTCGGCGCCGGCCCCGGCGGCTACGTCTGCGCCTTCCGCGCCGCCCAGCTCGGCCTCAAGGTTGCCCTCGTCGAGAAGCGTCCGTCCCTCGGCGGCACCTGCCTCAACGTCGGCTGCATCCCGAGCAAGGCCCTCCTGCACTCCTCCGAGCACGTCGCATTCGCAAAACACCACGCCGCCGCCCACGGCATCAAGCTGGGCTCCGTCGAGGTCGACCTGCCCGCGATGCTCAAGAAGAAGGACGACGTCGTCGCCAAGCTCGTCGGCGGCGTCGCCCAGCTCGCCAAGGCCCGCAAGATCACCGTGCTCACGGGCACGGCTTCCTTCACCGGCAAGGACACGGTGGAGGTTAAGGGTGACAAGGAAACCGTCGCCGTCTCCGCCAAGAACATCGTCATCGCCACGGGCTCGGCCCCCGTCGAGCTGCCGTTCATGAAGTTCGACGGCAAGACCGTCGTCTCGAGCGACGAGGCCATCGCCTTCGACGCCGTGCCGAAGCGACTCGTGGTCGTCGGCGGCGGCGCGATCGGACTCGAACTCGGCTCCGTCTGGTCCCGCCTCGGCGCCGAGGTCACCGTGGTCGAATTCCTGCCCAAGATCGTCGCCGCCTACGACGACGACATCGTGCGCAACTTCACGCGCATCCTGCAGAAGCAGGGCCTGAAGATCGAAACCGGCGCGAAGGTCACCGGCTTCGCCAAGGGCGTGCTCACCGCCGAGCGCGAGGGCGCCAAGCTCGAATTCCCCGCCGACAAGGTCCTCGTCGCCGTCGGCCGCCGTCCGTACACGGACGGACTCGGCCTCGACAAGGCTGGCGTCGAACTCGACGACAAGAAGCGCATCAAGGTGGACGGACATCTCCGCACGAACGTGCCGGGCATCTGGGCCCTCGGTGACGTCGTCGCCGGCCCCATGCTCGCCCACAAGGCCGAGGAGGACGGCGTCGCCGTCGCCGAATGGATCGCGGGCAAGGCCGGCCACATCAACTGGGACCTCGTGCCCGCCATCGTCTACACGGAGCCCGAGGTTGCCAGCGTCGGCCTCGGCGAGGACGCCGCCAAGGCCAAGGGCCTCGCCGTGAAGGTGGGCAAGTTCAACTTCGCCGCCAACGGCCGCGCCATCGCCGCCGACGCCACCGACGGCTACGTGAAGCTCATCGCCGACGCCACCGACGACCGCATCCTCGGCGCACAGATCCTCGGCCGCGGCGCCGGCGAGTTGATCAGCGAAGTCGTCACGCACATGGAGTACGGCGGCAGCGCCGAGGACCTCGCCCGCACCATCCACGCCCACCCGACGATGAGTGAGGCCATCAAGGAAGCAGCCCTCGCCGTGAGCAAGAGCGCGTTGCACGCGCTCTGAGACCAATGCTGTCTCACTTAAAGTCATTGAAGGTGAGCTGGTTGCGGAGGAGTAGTGCCGTCTCGCTTGTATTGGAATCGGCAAATAGTTCGGCCACAGGCGTTTTTGAAAGCGCGTGAAGTGACAGAACTTGTACAAAGGTGGTCAGATTTGTAGTGATGCCGAGCTGCTTTCGGGCGGTGGCCATGGCGAGATAGACGCAGATGGAAGCCCAAAGCTGAAGGCGCACGGCGTTCTCGCTGGTCCCGTAAAAGGTCTGAATGCGCAGACCGTGCTTGAGCCAGCGGAAGAACAGTTCGATCTGCCAGCGCTGACGGTACGCCTCGGCAACCACCGCGGCCGAGGCAGACCAGAGGTTGCTCCAAAAGACAAGGCGACGTGAATGATCGGGATCATAGAGGGTAACGCGGCGCAGGTCTCCGGGCCAGTGCTCAGGAGCGTCAGTGCCGTTGAGACGGATGATCTGGTCGGCACGCAGTGGCGTGGTGAGATCCACCGGGCGCGACGCACGCACGTAGAAGCGAACATCCGGCCGGGCGCGGATCACAAAGAACGCCCCTTGGTCAGCGAGCCGACGCAGGCGGCGAAAGTCCACGTATCCACGATCCATTACATAGACCGACCCCGGTTCGACCGGCAGATGGTCGAGGCCGCCCATGTCGCTCTCCTCGCCCGACGTCACATTGATGAACGACGGCACCGGTCCGCGAAGGTCGAGCGCGGCGTGCAGCTTCAGCGCTGCCTTCACTCCCGTGAAGTTGGCCCAGGGACAGAGCGCCACACTCAAATCGATCAGGCTGGAGTCCACTGCAATCACAGGCACGTCCAACTCCATGGCGGCCGGCTCGGTTTTATAAAGTGCGCGAACCTTGGGCATCAGTTTGCGCGCCAGAAGCTCCCAGGGGCGCCAGTCACGCTGCTCGTTGGCTCGGGAGAGTGCGCTGCGGGTGACCGTGCCACGAAAACCGAGATGGTAGGCCAGACTTGGTTGCGCGCGCAGACATGCTTCGATGTCCCGCAGGCTTTGCCGAAACGTCATCTGCGCAAAACACAACGCGAGGAAGTGATCCCACGAAGAGAGCGCGTCGGCACGCGGCGCGGCGGCCCCGCAGGCTTGGTAAGCGCGTCGAAACTCCCAGTGTGGGATGCGCGCCATGATCTGGGCAAAAACAGCTTGGCCGGTGTTCACCCCGCCATTGTTCACCCGCACCCGTTGCCAACTTCAAATCGTGAGCAGCCCCTCCGGCTTCCTTAATGCTAGCGTTCAGTTGCTTATGCAACCGGTTGCGCCGCTAAGTGGGACAGCATTGGCTCTGAGACCGCCCCGCACCATGCGGCACACCAGGCGGGCGGACGCGTCTGGCTCTTCCTGCAGACGGACGATTTCGCCCGTGACCATGCAGCCTTCCTCGCCCGCGGGGTGAGGTTCGCGGAGCCCCCGCGGCACGAGGCCTACGGCACCGTCGCCGTCTTCACCGACCTCTACGGCAATCGCTGGGACCTGCTCGGGCCTCGGGTTTTAGGATAGGCCTCGCTCCAGGGGTGATGCGGACAGGCACCGTCACGAGGCTTGGGAGATACATCAACGGTTAATCGTTTACCCCTTGGGGTCGTCCCCCTGCCCAATGGCGCAGCCGCGCCCCCCTCCCACGATACGTGCTTCGTGAATTGCTGCGTCCCCATTGCTTACGCCGATGGCTCCGCAGTTGAGGACGCCCTCCTCACGGCGCTCTGCGCCGCAAGGGCGGCCGTGGGTCCCGCCGGGACAGAATCTCCCTCGCTGTCCAGAATAGAAGAAGTCCTGAACCAGCCGGCTTCTTTAGACTCTGAACGGGGCTTTTGTTATACATATCCTGAAACTTCTGCGAATTTGCAGTGCTTCCTGAAGTCGCGCGCGCGGCAACCAGGGCTATACTTGTTCATGGATGTCGGGGCCGGGACCGTCGACTTGAGTTTCTTTCAACTGCTCGCCAACGAGAGCGACGAGGCCCCCCTGCGCTACTATCACGCCGCCGTGTTGGATGCCGGCTCATCGATGCTCGAACTCAAGAGCCTGAGATTTGAGCCGAGCCTCGATCGCCGGGAGGTGCTGGCCTACAAGGAAGGTACGCTGGCGAATCCCTCGGACAAACTCCTCCAGGCTTTCGACCGTGCGCGTCGTGAGATTCATAACTATGTCGGCAGGGGTGTCGGCGACGCTGTCGTCGCAACGGAGTCAAAGTTGCATACAGACCGAGCCATGCAACTTCGGCAAATGAGATGCGTGAAACTCATGTTTACCGGCGGAGGTTTTTGTCACGCCCCCTACGAGTTGGCCGCACGGTTCTTTCAGCGCGCACGGCAGTGGAATTTCGAAGCGCCGATGACACCAATCCCTATTCCCGACGACATCGAATGGGATAAAGAAGTAACGCCCGTGCCATTTCCTCGGCTGTCTGTCGCCTACGGATTGTCGTTTCCACGCTACGACGTGGATGGTCAGAAGTTTCCCAGCCAGACGGCGGTAAATCCGGATGCACCACGCCCCACACGCCGCCCGGAGGTTCAGGCCCCAACAAAGGATGAAGTTTAACGTCCGTCGAGCCGACGAGGTGGGCGAGCCGAGGGAGGCGGGGCGAGTATTGTTGATTTTTACTGCCTGTAGAAGGAGCTCAGCTCCAAATATAACGATACTCGGCTTGGCCCCTCAGGATCTCCGCCTCCATTCCAGATCGACGGATGGTTCTTCTTCAGTGGGGGGGCAAGGTGAATAGCACTACCAGGGAGATGGCATGGAGACCATGCGCGACGGGTCGACTTCGATGGCCGACGAGGACGTCGGCGCTCCCAGGGCGGAACCTCCTTAATCTACTATCTCTTTCCTCTTCCTCCGGGGACTATCGGTCGGATCGGTCCGATCCGACGGATTCGACGGATCCGCATCGGGTCGAGAACGAGAACGATGGGGGACGAGCGGGAGCGCGGCGGACGGGACGGACAGGCCCACCTGAGGCGGGAAAAGTATCCGTCCTCCCAGAGGGACCAGGGAGCAGGATGCTCCCTCCACTTTGATGCCGGGGGACCGGGCCTGAAGGCGCGGAGCGGCGGTTAGTCGGCGTATGTCACCGGCAATGACGCCGCGTTTCGCAAGGATTGCGCAGGCTCGGCCTTCTGCGCCTTTTGCGCCTCTTTGCGGCGATGGTCGGTTGATCGCGTTGCAGGGGGCGCAATCCCGGGGAGGGGGCAATGCCAACCGCTTGCCCGGTTTTCCTGTCCACTGCGCTCGGAGACTGGCAGGCAGCGTTCGGTGGGAAGAACCAGGCGGTTTGGCCACCCATGATCGACCCCAGTAAACACCACCGGCGGATCTCACGCCCGCGGGTGTGCCTTCGCGTACACGTCCTTCAGCCGCGCCGCGCTCACGTGGGTGTACACCTGCGTCGTCGAGAGGCTGGCGTGGCCGAGCAGTTCCTGCACGAAACGCAGGTCCGCGCCGGCGTTGAGCAGGTGTGTCGCGTAACTGTGGCGCAGCTTGTGCGGCGTCAGATCCATCGGCAGCCCGGCAAGCGCGAGATACCGCTTGAGCAGGAGCTGCACCTGCCGGACGGGCAGGCGCTCGTGCCGCGCGTTCACCACGACGGGATCGTCGGGGCCGGTCGCACGGGCGAACTCCCGCCGCCACTTCGTCAGCACCGCCAGAGCCACGCGGCCGAGCGGACAAACCCGCTCCTTGCGCCCCTTGCCGAGCACGCGCGCCACGCCGCTGTCGAAATCGACCGAGGCGTAGTTCAGTCCGGCGAGTTCGCTCACGCGCAGGCCCGCCCCGTAGAGCAACTCCATCACGAGGCGGTCGCGCCACGCGGTGAAGGCGTCGACGCTCTCGTTCTCGAGCAGGCGGCGCGGGCCTTCCAACAGGAGCTTCATTTGCGCCTCGGTCAGAAACTTCGGCAGGCGCTTCTCCAGCTTCGGCAGGGACAATCCGGCAAAAGGATCGCGCGCAAGGCGCCCGTGCCGCCGCCAGTACTTGAAGAAGGCCCGCAGGCCGGAAACGTGGTTGTGCAGCGTGCGCCGGTCGAAGCGGCGCTGCGCCTCGATCGCGAAGTCACGCGCCTCCCGCGCGGTCAGTTCGTCGTAGCCGCGCTCCGCGAGGCCCGACGATTCGAGCCAGCGTTGGAAATCGACCACGGCCTGCCGGTAGTTGCGCACCGTATAGGGCGAGGTGCGGCGCTCGAGCGCGAGGTGCTCGAGAAACGGCTCCAGCCAGTCCGCCAGCCCCTCGGGCAGCGGCGCCGGGGCGGACCTCTTCATGACGAAACCGCCGCGGACGGAGACGCGCCCGCCGCCGCCTCGACCGCCGCCATCACGCGCGTCGCGTGCTGGCGCAGTGCGCCCTCGGGATCGAGCCCCTTGGCGCGGGCCGCCGCGGTCAGCTCGAACAACATCCGGCCGAGCGTCGCCTCGTCGAGCTGCGCCCCAAGCGCGCGCACCTGGTCGACATCGACCGCCGTGCCGACCGGCAGGCTCCGCTTGTCGATCTGCTTCCAGACCGCCTCCGCAAACATGAGCGCCGGGAGGCGCGGCGGCAGCGTCTTGAAGAGGCCGGCGTCCGCAGGCGCGTTCTTTTTCTCCTGCGCCTTGATGGCCTCCCACTGCGTGATGACCTGGTCCGACGTATCGAGTTTGCCCTCGCCGAAGACGTGCGGGTGCCGGCGCACGAGCTTGTCGTTCACCTCGCGCGCCACGGCTTCGAGGTCGAAATGCCCAGCCTCCTCCGCGAGCTGGGCGTGAAAGACGACCTGGATGAGCACGTCGCCGAGTTCCTCGCGCATGTGCGGGAAATCGAGTCGGTCGATCGTGTCGATCAGCTCGCTGACCTCGTCGATCAGGCAGCGCACGAGCGAGGCGTGCGTCTGTTCCTGGTCCCACGGGCAGCCGCCCGGGCCGCGCAGGCGGGCAATGGTCTGGCGAAGGTCCTCGATGGCGCTCATGCGACGAGGGAGAACCAGCCCCGCGGCGAAATCCACGCTAATTTACGGGCTGGTTTTCGCCGCCGCCCTGTGTTTCGTGGACAGCTCCTATGTCCGACAAGCTCACCGAGATCATGGCCTGGAAGCGCCGGGAAATCGCCGATCGGGTGCGTCCGGTCGCCCCGGAGGAATTGCGGGCCCTCGACGCCTCGCTGCCGCGTCCGCCGTCCTTCGCCACCGCCCTGCGCCGCGCCGACGGGCGCCTTGCCGTGATCGCCGAGATCAAGCGCCGTTCTCCCTCGGCCGGCGCCATCGCCGCCGGGATCTCGGCGGAGGACCAGGCCATGAAGTACCGCGCCGCCGGCGCCAGCGCGCTCTCGGTGCTGACGGACGAGAAGTATTTCGGCGGCACACTCGACGACCTGAGCGGCGTGACCGGGCTCTTCCGCCGCGAACCCCCGGCCGTGCCCTGCCTGCGCAAGGACTTCATGGTGCACCCCATCCAGGTGCAGGAGGCGCGCGAGGCCGGGGCGAGCGCCATCCTCATCATCGTGCGCGCGCTCACCGACGAGGAGATGCGCGCCCTCTTCGAGGCCGCGCAGGCCGCCGGACTCGACGCCCTCTTCGAGATCCATACGGAGCCCGAACTCGACCGCGCCCTGCGGCAGGGCGCGAAGATCGTCGGCGTGAACAACCGCGACCTCGCGATCTTCAAGACCGACCTCGGCCTGAGCGAACACCTGATCCCGAAGTTCCCGCGCGACGTCGTCGCCGTGAGTGAAAGCGGCATCTTCACCGGGGCCGACGCCGCCCGCGTGCGCGCGGCGGGCGCACACGCCATCCTCTGCGGCGAGGCCCTCATGAAGGCACCCGATCCCGGCGCCCTCATCGCGGAGTTCCGCGCGACCATGTAGCCGCGACCGTGTCGGTCGCGTTCGACTGAGCCGGCGACCGCCGCACCCCACAGCCCGCATATTTCATGTCGAAGAAGCACTACTGTCCGGTTTTTAAAAGTTGATGATCAACTGGTTAGGATCATCGGTCGT
>VFQQ010000959.1_pt1 | contig 46225 bp, 43 predicted proteins | sample 3512341 | NCBI WGS metagenome assembly VFQQ01 (sample SAMN10412373, study PRJNA504923) | tailings metagenome | isolation source: Relicate 2 Philex TSF1 revegetated site | place: Philippines: Tuba, Benguet | collected 2017-08-29 | reverse complement strand
GGGCAAGGATGTCACGACCGAGAGTTTCCTGGCTGCTCTTGAAAGCATCAGGGACTACCGGGATGTCTTCGGCAATCCCCCGCAAAATTACAGCGCCGACAACCACCAGGGCTCCAATGCCGCCTTCGTCACACGCGTAAAAGGTGGAACCTACGAGCTGATCGCCGGTCCCATATCGCATACCGACTGAGCTTTACGCCGCGACCGAGCCTGCATCTCCCCCGGCAATGTGGGGGAGATGAGGCCGCTCGCCCGCTGCAATCTCGGGATGCGGGGTCGCGCTGTTCTCTGGAAGCCCGGATGTAAGACATCCGTTTCAGGACTGGCGACCAAACCTCACGGCTACACCGCCTAAATCGGATACAATCAATGACTGAATTATCACAGCTGATAGTCTACGGCCTGGCGACCGGCTGTATCTACAGTCTGATCGCACTCGGCTTCGTGCTGATCTACAAAGCAACGGAGATGGTGAACTTTGCGCAGGGCGATCTCCTGATGCTCGGCGCCTTCGTGGCCGTGACGTTCATCCTGACGCTTGGCCTCAGCTACTGGCTTGCTTTCATTCTCGCCGTCATCGTGATGGCTGCTTTTTCCTACGGGTTGGACGCTGTCGTACTGCGTCGTGTGATCGGCCAGCCGCAGTTTTCCGTCGTTATGCTGACGATCGGTCTCGGCTTCATATTCCGCGCCGGCGCGACGATGATCTGGGGTACGGAGCCTTATAATTTCCCAGCACCCTTCAGTTCCGGCGTCTCGGTCGTTGGCGGTGTCGTCATTTCGCACGTCGCCGTTTCCATCGTGATCGGAACGGTCGTTCTGTGTTCCATCCTTTGGGCTTTTTTCAGGTTTTCGAAGCTGGGCGTCGCCATGCAGGCCGCGTCGCAGAACCAGCTCGCCGCCTACTATATGGGCGTTCCGGTCAAGCGCATCTTTTCCCTGATCTGGGCGATCTCCGGCGGCGTGGCGGCAGTGGCGGGCATCTTGATCGCGCCGCTTACGCTCGTCGACAACACCATGAGCATGCTTGGCCTGAAGGCCTTTGCGGCGGCCGTGCTTGGCGGGTTTGGCTCTATTCCCGGTGCACTGGTCGGCGGAATCCTGATTGGCATGATCGAACAGGTCTCCGGCGCATATTTCATTGACGGGTCGAAGGACATCGCTGCCTACGCGACGCTTCTCCTCGTTTTGTTGCTGCGCCCGCAAGGACTGTTCGGCGCGGTCGGCCGGAAAAAGGTTTGAATATGCGATTTCCCTACAAGACTGACTACGGCCAGGATCTCGACCTCTTCAAGAGCGCTTCCGACCGGTTCTGGTATGGGCTGCTTGCGTTGGTTCTGCTCTCGATGCCGCTCTGGGTCGACACCTTTTGGCTCGGCGAGGTGTCCTACGTATTCATCCTCGGCATCGTTGGCATCGGCTTGATGATCCTTACGGGTTACGCTGGTCAGGTGTCGATCGGACACGCGGCATTCCTCGGCATCGGCGCCTACACGCATGCGATCCTGCTCAGCATGGGAACGCCCTTTGTGGTATCGCTCGTCGGGGCCACCGCCTTGTCGACGCTGATCGGCGCCGGGGTCGGCTTTCCGGCACTGCGTGTCGCCGGCATCTATCTCGCCATGGCGACATTCGCCTTCAACTTCCTGGTCGAATTCGTCTTCGTACGCTGGGAAAGCATGACCGGCGGTTTCTCGGGCTTTGCTGTCGCATCACCCGAATTCCTGGGCGTATCGCTCACATCGGGCGGCGGCTTCTACTACATCTGTCTGTTCTCGATCGTGTTGGCGATTATCCTGACGCTGAACCTTCTGCGTTCTCCGACCGGACGGGCCTTGATCGCGTTGCGTGACAGTGAAACGGCCGCCCAGGCGCTCGGGGTTCGGCTCGCGCGCTACAAGACGACAGCCTTCGCCATCTCGGCCGGGCTGACCGGGTTCGCGGGTGCACTGTTTGCTCATCGCATCGGTTATCTGGCACCGGACATCTTCACCATCATGCTTTCGATCCAGCTGCTTTTGATGGTTGTGGTCGGGGGCATGGGATCGATCCACGGTGCGATCTTCGGCGCCATTTTCGTTGGCGCGCTTCCCCAGCTCATTGCGATCATGCGCGACTATCTGCCCGACTCCGTCGCCCGGCAGCCGGGCATCGAGCCGGGAATTTTCGGCCTGCTCCTGGTGCTGACCATCCTCTTCGAGCCGCGCGGCATCTATGGCCGCTGGCTGAAGATCAAACACTATTTCTCGGTTTTTCCGATGCACAAGAAGGCGGCCTTCTCGCGTCAGAAAAGCTACACCAGGTCGGAGCGGTAGATGGCGATCTTTCAAGCAAGGGACGTCGCCATAAAGTTTGGCCGGATATCGGCGGTCGATGGCGTGACGTTCGACATAGAGCCGGGAACAGTCTTCACCATCATCGGCCCGAACGGCGCCGGCAAGACCACGTTGTTCAATCTGATCAGTCGGCTCTACGACACCAGTGCCGGAACGCTGACATTCGAAGGGGGGGACATAACCAATCTTCCGGCCCATTCGATTGCGGGTCTTGGCATTGCGCGAACATTCCAGAATCTGGAGCTGTTCGATCATGCCACGGTGCTGCAGAACCTTCTGCTTGGGCGTCATGCCCATACGCGGTCCAATCTCGTTGCCGAACTCCTCTTTCTGGGCAGTGTCCGCCGCGAAGAATTGGCGCATCGCGAGAAGGTGGAAGAAGTCATCGACTTCCTCAACCTGCACAAATACCGGGATTCGACGATCGTCAATCTGCCCTATGGCGTCCGCAAGGTCGTGGAACTGGCGCGTGCTCTGTGCAGCGAGCCCAAACTTCTCCTGCTCGACGAACCCTCCTCCGGGCTGAACACCGAGGAGACAGGGGAGATGGCGTTCTGGATTCATGACATCCGTGACCGCTACGGCATCACCGTTCTGATGGTCGAGCACGATATGGGGCTGGTGAACCGTGTCTCCGACAAGGTCCTGGCGCTTAACTATGGTCGCGTCATCACTGTCGGGACGGCGGCTCAGGTGCAGAGCCATCCCGAAGTCATCACCGCTTATCTGGGAGGCTGAGATGTCGGAGCCGATTCTGAAGCTTACAAATATCGAAAGTTCCTACGGCCCGATCACGGCGATCCGGGGTATCAGCATGTCGGTTCCGGAAGCAACTATCGTCACGGTGCTGGGCGCCAACGGTGCCGGCAAGACGACAGTGCTCAAGACCATCTCCGGGATCATCGATCCTCGCAAGGGCACAGTCCTCTTCGAAGGAAAGGCCATCCAGTCGATGGACCCGGACGCGGTGGCGCGTATGGGCATTGCCCACGTGCCGGAAGGTCGCGAGGTTTTTCCACTGCTAACGGCGCGCGAAAACCTGATGATGGGTGCATATGCACGCGGCGATCGCAAGGGCATCGCAGACGATCTGGAGATGGTCTTCAACTATCTTCCGGCGGTCAAGCGGCTCGAAAAGCGGACGGCTGGAACCATGTCCGGTGGCGAGCAGCAGATGCTGGTGATCGGCAGAGCGCTGATGTCGCGGCCAAGGCTCCTGCTTTTGGACGAACCTTCGCTTGGCCTGTCGCCGCGGCTCGTGAAAGAGATTTTTGAGCTCATCATACGCATCAATGGCGAGCAGAAGCTGCCTATCCTCGTGGTCGAGCAGAACGCCGGCACCGCCCTTAAGGCGGCTCACTACGGTTACGTCCTCGAACTCGGGCGCGTGGTGATGGAGGACAGCTGCGAGCGGCTCATGGAAAAGGAAGACGTGCGGGAATTCTATCTCGGCGCGGCGCCCGAGAACGTCCATGCGGATATTCGGCTGAAGAGGCGGAAGACGTGGCAATGAAAAGTAAAAACAATGGGTTCGGCGCGCTCGCGCATGCAGATGATGAAGCAATCCCGGAAGGCGACACGACCTCTCAATATTTCTGGCGCAAGATTGCAGAACGCGGCGATCAGGTAGCGCTGCGCCGCAAGCATCGCGGTATATGGAAGCCGACGTCATGGCGCGAATACGGAGAACTGGCGCGGCAGGCCGGGTTGGGGTTCGTATCACTGGGCGCTGGACGTGGCGACATTGTCTCCATCCTGTCCGACGGAAATCCGGAGTGGCTTTTCGCCGACCAGGGTATTCGCGCGATTGGCGCGATCAGCAATGCCATTCACGCCACCGATGGTCATGTCCGGGTTCGCGAAGTGCTGGCCGACAGCCGGACTGGCATTTGCATCGTGGAAAATGCCGAGCAATTGCAGAAGGTCCTGGAAATCCGAAGTGACCTGCCGGTGCTGCGCAAGATCGTCGTCATCAATTTCGATGGGCTTCATAGCTTTCGCGACCCAATGGTTCTGAGCTTTCAGGATCTGCTGGGTCTCGGACGGGAATATGCCAAAATACATCCTCACCACTGGGACCGCGAGCTGGCCGCGGGCAGGCCGAATGAGCCGGCGGTTATTGCTTATTCGCTGAAGAATGGATCAGCTTCGCCGCGCGGCGCGTTGCTGAGCCACGCCGGGTTGATGTTCCTGGTCCATAGTCGGCTGGCACTTTGGTCGCAGTCTTCACAGGACATGCAGCTCAACCTGCTTCCGCTCGCGAACGTTACGGAGCGGGTCCTGACGACATTGCTTCCCATGCAGTCGGGGGCGGTGGTCAATTTTGTCGAGAGCGCCAACACCGTCGATGAAAATCTGCAGGAAGTAAAGCCGACGCATCTGCTCGCTACGCCACGCCTGTGGGAGCGGGTCTTCTCGCGCCACACGATCAAGATGGAGGAGGCCACGGCCCTGGGGCGCTGGGCGTATCGCAACGCCTTTGCGGCGGGTGCCCGAAGGGCGCGGGTGCTTGCTGCGGGGAAAAAGCCCTCAACCCTGCAGGAGCTGACATTTCGTATTGCCGATCTCCTTGTCCTGAAGAACGTGAAGCGACAGTACGGATTGGTGCAAGCGAGACACCTGCTCGTCGGCACCGGTGTCCTGGCCGACGAGATATTCTCCTGGTTCGCAGCCCTCGGACTTGATTTGCGGCCGGTATACGGACTTGCGGAAAGCTCAGGTCTGGCAGCTCTGCCGTCTTCGCAATCCGTTGCGGTGGGGCGGTCGGAGCAAAGCTTGCCGGGCACCGAGATGAAACTGAGCGGCGATGGCGAGGTCCTTGTTCATGGCCCTCATGTTTTCATGGGGTATTTGAACGGCGACGCATGTCTCGAAAGAGGATGGCTGCACACCGGCGATGCCGGCGAGATCGACGGGGAGGGGGCGATGGCGATCATCGGCCGCCTCGACGACATGATCACGCTGAAAAGCGGCCGGACCATCGCTCCTGCGAGGATCGAAGCGCAGCTCCGATCCAGCCCTTACATCGCGGCTTCTATGTTGATCGGGGAAGGCAGATCGGCACTGGGATGCCTCGTGCTCCCTGATCATGAAAGCGTGGCGCATTACGCCCAGACCTTCAATGCGCCATTCACGAACTTCGCATCCCTCTGCGCGGTGCCGGAGGTTCAACAACTGATCCGGGGTGAGATCGATAAAGTAAACCGATCTCTGGCGCCAACCGACGCAATCCTGGATTTCCGCATCATAGACCGGACTTTCGCACCCGACGACCGCGAGATCGCCAAGGGTGTGAGGCTAGATCGGGCGGAGGTTGCGGAAAGTTTCAGATCGCTGATCCACGATCTTCATGGCCTGAAGCCGGCGAGAACAGTCGTTGAACCGGCTTGAGCGCGAACGGTCTAAAGGCATCTGCACAATCATCAATTTCAATAGAGAGGACACAATGGGAAATCTTAGACTGGCGTCGTTGCTCGCCATGGTTCTGGTGGCCTCGACGGCCGCTCAGGCCGAGGAAAAGACGCGCGGGGTTACGGATACGGAAATCCTGATCGGCACGCATACCGATCTCAGCGGGCCGGCCGCATTCGCAGGCACGAGCAATGTCAACGGTATGCAGATGAGGGTCAACGAGATCAACGAGGCAGGCGGCATTCACGGCCGAAAGATCAAGCTGATCGTCGAAGATCATCAATATCAGGTGCCGCGCGCGGTCCAGGCAGTGAATAAGCTGGTCAATCGGGATGGCGTTTTCCTCGTTATCGGCGCCATCGGCGTAGCACAGAACAACGCGGCGATGCCGATATTGCAGAAGGCAAACGTTTCGAACATGTTTCCGCTCGCCCAGTCTCGCAGCATGTGGGAGCCATTGGACCGGCTGAAGTTCGTGCTCCATGCTGGCGACTACGACCAGATACGCTCCGGTATCAAATGGCTTGTCGACAACAAGCAGCGCAGCAAGTTCTGCCTGCTCCACCTAGATACCGATTTCGGCAAGGAGATCGTCGACGGCACGACGGACGAGTTGGCCAAACACGGTCTCAAGGTCGTCGCTAGCGAGAAATACAAACCGACCGACACGGATCTTGGTACGCAGATACTCAATTTGCGCAAGGCGGATTGCGACGTGGTGGTTCTCGGTTCGCTCGCCCGAGACACGGTTCTGGCCTACACCTCGGCACGACGCGTTGGTTGGAATGTCGATTTCATCGGCGCCTCGTCCTCATACCATCGTGTCATTCAAGACGCCGCCAACAATGCCACCGAGGGCCTTTACGCGGTGACGGGCAACTATGTTCCCGAACCTGGAGAGCGTTCCCCGGAATACCAGGCCTGGTATGATAAGTACAAGGCGCTCTACAAAACCGACCCTCATGCGCTCGACAATCTCGGATATCTCAGCATCGACGTTCTGGCGAAGGCGTTCGATGCGGCGGGCAAGGACCTCACTCTCGATACTTTCATCACGGGAATGGAGAGCATCAAGGACTATCAGGACCTGTTCGGCAATCCGAAGCAGAGCTGGGGGCCGGATGACCATCAGGGATCGAACACCTCTACGCTGACCCAGCTTCACGATGGCATTTATGTGCCGATCGTCAGGGGTGCTGCGTACGAGAAATAGCACCGTCGAATTCTGACAATGTGACTGCCGATAACAGGAAGCGCAAATCAATGGACGCAAGTCTCTCCAAGCGGCACCTTGCATTCCAGGCTGAGGTGCGTGCCTTTCTGGCAGAGAAGCTCACGCCGGAAATCAGAGCGCGTTCGCGGCGGCAGACCAGCATGGCTGCCGAGCCCGAACTCGGTATGTGGTGGCACAAGACGCTGTTCGAAAGAGGATGGAGCGCACCAGCCTGGCCTGCCGAATATGGCGGCACGGGGTGGGACGTCGTGGAGCGGCATATTTTCGAAGAGGAGTGTGCGCTCGCCCGTGCGCCGCTGTTGTTCCTTGGTGGACTCCAGCTTTGCGGTCCCGTGATCATGCAGTTCGGGACATCGGAGCAGAAAGCCCACTTCCTGCCCCGCATCCTGTCGGGCGAGCATTACTGGTGTCAGGGTTTTTCGGAGCCCGGATCGGGGTCCGATCTGTCGTCGCTCAAAACGCGGGCGGTACGCGACGGTGACGACTATGTTGTCAACGGTTCCAAGATATGGACGACCCACGCTCATAACGCGAACTGGATATTCATGCTCGTGCGCACCTCGACGGAAGGCCGGCAGCAGGCGGGTATCACCTTCCTGCTGTCCCAGCTCGACGCGCCCGGCATTTCCATCCGGCCGATTGTTTCCATGTCCGGCGAGCATGAAGTCAACCAGGTCTTCTTTGACGATCTCCGCGTTCCCGCATCGAACCGGATTGGCGACGAAAATGCCGGCTGGTCGATTGCCAAATACCTGCTCGAATTCGAGCGAGGCGGAAGCTATGCGGCTTCGGCTCGCGCCTTCCTCGACGAAGCGCGAGAGACCGCGAACATACGCGATGAGTTTGACGGTGAATGTCTGTGGGACGATCCATCATTTCGCCGCCGCTATGCCGAAATCGACATCAGGGTGACGGCACAAAGCTGGACGGAAAAGCGTGTGGTCGCAAGCCTGGCGGCCGGCCAGCGCATCGGCGACACGATGGCGTCGATCCTGAAAGTACACGGCTCCGAGGTGCAGCAACTTGCCGGGGAGCTTGCAATGTATGCGCTGGGCTCCCTGGCCATTCCGGACCAGAGGAAAGCACTGGCGCCCGGCAGCAATGCCGCGGCGATCGGGCCGGAATTTGCGGTTCGCGCGACGGCCCAGTACCTCAATGACCGGGCGCGGTCGATCTATGGCGGTTCAAACGAGGTTCAGCGCAACATCATCGCCCGTTCGATGATCAAAAGCTGATCTTGCGCTTCGGCGAAGCGGCTCGGCATTTCATGCAGTCGAGCCAAAGCCGACGCGGATCAATTCCATGTCACCGGAGCCGGGGACGGACGACGGGTTCGTTCTGAGGCTATTGGTCAGCCAGACATCGCCAGCGTTTCAGGCGAAGCGATGACGGCAGCCGATATTGCGAAAGGACTACAGGCAATGCGCGTATTCGAGAGCCCGAGCGAGTTGGGTAAAGTCATTGGCGAACGCATCGGACCCGGCGAGTGGATCACCGTCACCCAGAAGATGATCGATGATTTCGCCAACGCCACCGGCGATCGTCAATGGATTCACGTCGACGTCGAACGCGCAAAGCGTGAAGCGCCCGGTGGCAAAACGATTGCGCATGGCTATCTCGTCATGTCCATTATCGGGGTCCTGCAGCCGACTATCTATACTGTCCGCTCGTCCCGCACACTCAACTACGGCATAAACAAGCTGCGCTTCCTGAATGCGGTGCCTGTGGATTCACGGATACGCCTGAGCGAAGTCATCCGTTCGGTCGAGGAAGCATCGGGCGGCCTGCGTGTCACCTCCGAAATCACAATCGAGATCGAAGGCGCGGAGCGGCCGGCATTGGTCGCCGACATCCTCTTCCTTTACTTCGCGTGAGCATTTGCGGGTTTCCCGCGCGCGCCCTCGACCGCCTGACCCGCTTCATCCGCTCTCTGGGAGGAGACGACAATGACAATGGTCGCAGAAATGCCTTCCGAGGCCGCAGAACGTGCCGGGCTCGGTACACTGGCTGACCTCATCAGCTTTCATGCAGCACGTCGTCCCGAAAAGGCGGCGCTCTATTTCGAAAGCGAGACGCTGACGTTCCGGGAATGGAACAAACGCAGCAACAGGATTGCAAACGGTCTGATCGAGGCCGGGTGCGAGCCACAAACCCGCATCGGCTATCTCGGCAAGAACGACTCGCGTTATTTCGAAGTGATGATGGGCTGTGCCAAGTCCAATACGGTGCTCACTGCAGTCAGTTGGCGGCTGGCTTTGCCTGAAATCATGTTTCTCCTGAATGACTTCGACACCGAGTTTCTCTTCCTCGATGCGGACTTCGTGGGCTATCTGGCCAGTATCAAGGCTGCACGGCCTGCAATTCGCAAAGTGGTGATCATCGGCAGCGAGGTTTCCGGTGCCGAGGAATTCGATCGCTGGCGGGATAGCCAACCTGATGCCGAACCCCATGTAACGCGTAGGGCGGATGATGTGGTTCTGCAGCTTCATACCTCGGGAACGACGGGTCGTCCGAAGGGCGCGATGCTGACGAACGCCAATGTCCTCAATGCTGCGCGCCACGCCGAAAGTGGTGAACTGGGAGCATGGAGCGAAGACGATATTGTCCTCACGCCCCTGCCGCTTTTCCATAGCGGTGGAACATGCTGGGCCATGTATGCTCCTTATGTCGGCGCCGCGAATTACATCACCCGCGAAGCCAACAGTGCTCATGTCTTGAAGGCGTTGGCGTCGGCTCCCATTACCAAGGCCGGCCTGGTGCCGGCAATCATTCAGCAGATCATCAACGATCCCGCCTTCGACAGAAAGAACATCCGGGCACTGAAGATCATCGGCTATGGCGGCTCACCCATCACGGTCGACCTGCTGCGCCGGGGCATCAAGGAACTCGGCTGTGGCTTCATCCAGATGTTCGGCATGACCGAAACGGCGACGATGGGGACAACTCTGCTGCCTGAGGACCATGACCTGAGCAGGCCGGAGCTTCTCACTTCCTGCGGCAAGCCGCTGGGCGACATGGAAATCAAGGTCGTCAATGCCGATGGCAGCGAACTGCCGGCCGGCCAGACCGGTGAGATCCTGTTGCGCAGTGGTGCCGTTATGAAAGGCTATTACGGAAAGCCGGAAGCCACTGCCGAAGTCATTCGTGACGGATGGTATCATTCGGGCGACGCCGGTTACCTGGACGAAAACGGCTATCTCTATATCCGCGATCGTATCAAGGACATGATCATCTCCGGCGGCGAGAACATCTATCCCGCCGAGGTCGAGCAGGCGCTGGCCGAGCATCCATCCGTTCTCGAAGTCGGTGTCGTGGGCGTTCCATCGGAAAAATGGGGCGAAGAGGTCAAGGCGTTCGTCGCCTTGCGGCCGGGCCATCGCGCGACGGCCGACGAGCTGATTGCACATTCACGATCCCTGATCGCATCGTTCAAATGTCCAAAAACCGTGGAATTTCTGGACGCACTTCCGCGCAATCCCTCCGGGAAAATACTCAAGCGCGAATTGCGCGCCCCTTACTGGCCGGAAAAGACACGCAAGGGGAACTGAGCCCGTCGGCTTGAAGGGACGTTTACCGAATGGACTTCGACTTCACAGCAGAACAGCAGATGCTACGCGACGTGCTCAGCGGCTATCTGGCCGAGCACTGGGATTTTGCCGCGCGGCGACGCGAAGTTCAGGATCTTGCGCCGGGTGCAACAGCTTTGTGGCGCGGGATAGCAAACGATCTGGGCTTGCTGGGAGCGGCATTTCCAATCGAAGCCGGTGGTCTCGGCGGCGGCGCCGTCGAGACCATGCTGATCATGGAGCAGTTCGGCAGGGCGCTGGTAACGGAGCCCCACCTTTCGACGGTTGTGATAGCCGGCGGCGTATTGAAGCGATGGGGTGGCGAAAAGGCACTCGCCCTCATCGCGGAGATCATTTCCGGCGAAACAATCATTGTTTTCGCGCACGACGAACAGTCGACGCGTTTTGGCCTCGCGAATGTTCGAACGCGCGGCGTGCGGCGCGGAGACGGCTATTGCGTAAGCGGACGCAAATCGGTGGTCCTGGGTGGCCCCGTCGCGACCCATTTTCTCGTCACCGCGCAGACGGAAAGAGGTTTGTCGCTGCTGCTGGTCTCGGCGCAGGCCACAGGCGTCAATCGTGAAGATTTTGTCGCGATAGACGGTCAGCGCGCCTCCAACATCGATTTCGACAACGCAGAAGCCTTGTGCCTGATTGGCTCGGAAGGTGAGGGGCTTCTGCTTCTTGAACCGGCAATCGACGATGCGATCGTGGCGCTTGGGGCCGAATCCATCGGGATCATGCGGGAATTGATAGACCGGACCACCATCTACCTGCAGCAGCGCAAACAGTTCGGCCAGCCGCTGGCCGCTTTCCAGGCATTGCAGCATCGCCTGGCCGATATGACCATCCACTTCGAGCAGGCTAAGTCCATGGTCTACATGGCCACCCTGGCGCGGCAGGACGATGGTAACCGTTCTGCTGCGGTTTCGGCAATGAAAATACAGGTCGACAAGTCGCTTAGATTCGTCAGCCAGCAGGCGGTGCAGCTTCACGGAGGCATGGGCATCACGGATGAGCTGGCGATCGGTCATTATTTCAAGCGAGCGCTCGTGATCATGGCGAGCTTCGGCAACGAAGACGACCACTATCGTCGCTATGACGCCCTGATGCTGAAGCTAGGAACAGAGAAGGCCGCGGCCTGAGATCAATGGCAACGAGCCGGCACCGGAGGCGAGATGCGCTACGACACCATCATCTATTCGGTCGAAGACAAGATTGCGACGATCACGCTGAACAGTCCCGAGAAACTGAATTCGGTGAGCGAGAAAATGATCGACGAGATCATCGGCGCTCTCGACGAGGCCGATGGCGACGATGCAGTGCGTGCGGTTGTTTTTGCCGGAAACGGACGCCTTTTCTGCGCAGGTGCAGACCTCTCCGCCGGCGACAAGACATTCGACTATGACAGCCAGGCAGACGGGCAGGGCGGCTCGCCGGTGCGGACCGACGGCAGTATCGACTATTCCGACGCGCGTGTCCGCGACGGAGCAGGGCGATTGACCCTGCGCCTCTATCGTAGCCTCAAGCCCGTCATCGCTGCCATCCATGGTGCGGCGGTGGGCGTCGGCGTCACGATGACGCTCGCCATGGACGCCCGCTTCGCAACGACGGATGCCCGGTTCGGGTTGGTTTTTACGCGCCGGGGCATCGTGCCGGAAGGTGCTTCGACCTGGTTCCTGCAGCGGCTGGTCGGGCTCGATCGTGCCCTCGACTGGTGCCTTACCGGACGAATGCTGAGTGCACAGGAGGCGCTTGAAGGTGGGTTGGTGCGGTCCCTGCATGCGCCGGAGGATTTGCTGCCGGCAGCTTACGCATACGCAAGGGAGATCGCGGACAATACATCTCCCGTTTCGGTTGCGCTGACACGGCAGATGCTCTGGCGTATGGCGGGTGCGGACCACCCGATGACAGCGCACCGGCTCGACAGCCGTGGCGTTTACGCGCGCGGGCGCACCGCCGATGCGCGCGAAGGGGTGGCGAGCTTTCTCGAGAAACGCAAGGCCGCTTTTCCTGACCGCGTGTCTTGCGACATGCCTGACTATTTTCCGTGGTGGCAGGAGCCCGATTATTCCTAGCCGGTGCTCCTGCTCTTGCGGGCCGATCAAGCCAGTTCGGATGGCAGGCTCGCGAAGCGCTTCTGGTGAAAGTCTATATCGCCGAGCACCGTTTCGACCATGAGCAGTCGTTTGAAATAGTGGCCGATGGAAAGCTCGTTCGTCATGCCGATGCCGCCGTGAAGCTGAATGGCGTTGCGGCCGACGATGCGTGCCGAGCGGCCGACCTGCACCTTCGCAGCAGAAGCGGCACGGGCGCGCTCATTCGCATCCGCAGTCGCCGAAACGGCCGCATAGAGCGTCATCGCGCGAGAACATTCAAGCTGCACCCTCATATCGACGATACGGTGCTGGATGATCTGGAAATCGCCGATCGCCTGTCCGAACTGCTTGCGGACCTTCACATAGGCGAGGGTGGCTTCGATGAGTGCCTGCATGGCGCCAACGCCTTCCGCGCATAGATAGGCAATTGCGCGGTCGGTCGCAGCCTCGACCGCCGGAAAAGCGTTGCCTTCCGATCCGATCAGCGTCTCGGTGACCACATTGTCGAAGATGATGTCGGCTGCCTGCCGATCATCGATGGTTGAATACGCACGAATCGACACGCCGGGGGCCTTAGGGTCGACCAGAAACAGGCTGAGGCCGGTCTTGTCCGTCGTATCGCCATCCGTTCGTGCCAGAACGATCAGCCTGTCGGCGCCTGGCGCATCGAGCACGAGAATCTTCTCGCCCGAGATGGTGTATCCATTTGATGTCTTCTGGGCGTGCGTTGCAACGGTGTTGAGCGAGAAACGCGATTGCTTTTCGGCAAAAGCGAAAGACAGCTTGGCGGTGCCTTCTGCGATGCGCGGCAGCCATTCCGTTTTTTGCGCTTCGTTTCCGGCTTCGAGGAAGAGATTGCCGCCAAGCACCACAGATGAAAGGTATGGCTCGGTGACGAGATGAGCACCGAAGGCCTCGCCGATGATCATCTGGTCGACCGCACCGAAGCCGAGCCCACCATGGGCTTCCGGTATCGCGATACCCAGCCAGCCCATTCCGGCGAAACTGCTCCAGTTTTCGTCGGAGTGGGGAGGCTTTCGGGCTACGAGCTTTCGCCACTGGTCAAACTGATAATTACGCGTGAGCCAGCCCTGAAGGCTGTCCTTCAGCATGTTTTGCTCTTCGCTGAACCGGTAATCCATGATTGTTGTCTCCCTGTTCAGGCGCCTGCGTAAATCATCTTGGCGAGAATGTTCTGCTGCGTCTCGGTAGAGCCGCCATAGATCGTTGCTGCGCGCAGGAAGAGGAATTCCTCCATCTTGCCTTGGGCGATATCAGGTGCTGATGGCGAGAACATCGAGCCGTTCTGCTCGCTTTCATAGGCGAGGCCCGAATAACCCATGGCTTCGATCGATAATTCCGTGACGGCCTGGATGATTTGCGAGCCGCGCAGCTTCAGGATGCTGGCCGAGAGCATGTTGTCGATGCCCTGGTCCATTTCCCAGGCGATGCGCAAACCCATCTGCTCGAGCATCATCAGATCGATCTCGATCGCGGTTGCCTTCTCCCGAAAAGAAGGATCGTCAAGCAAGGTTCCTTGCCCGACGGGCGTCTCCCGGGCGATCTGGCGAAGTCGTTGCAGGCGCCGCTTGGAACGCGCGATCTCGGCGATCGTGAAGCGTTCATGTCCCAGAAGGAATTTGGCATAGGTCCAGCCCTTGCCTTCCTCGCCCACAAGGCTCGAACGCGGGACACGAACATTCTCGAAGAATGTTTCATTGAGGCTGTGGCCGCGATCGATCGAAATAATGGGCCGAATGGTGATGCCGGGTGTGTCCACCGGAAACACCAGGAATGAAATGCCCTGCTGCGGCTTGACGGTGGTGTCTGTGCGCACGAGGCAGAAGATCATATTGGCGTTGTGCGCCAGGCTGGTCCAGATCTTCTGGCCGTTGATGACGTAATCGTCTCCATCCACAACGGCTCTGGTCTTGAGCGAGGCAAGGTCGGATCCCGAACCTGGCTCGGAAAAACCCTGGCACCAGTAATCTTCGCCGGAAAGAATGCGCGGAAGATAGCGTGCCTTCTGCTCGTCGCTGCCGAAGGTGTAGATAACCGGGCCGACCATCGTCACGCCATGGCCTGCCATCAGCGGCAGTGGACCGTCGACCATGCAGTATTCTTCGTCGAAAATGTAACGCTGAACGGCCGTCCAGCCGGTTCCGCCATATTTTTTTGGCCACGATGGCGCGGACCAGCCTTTTTGATGAAGTATCCTGGTCCAGCGCAGCATGTCTTCGGGATGGATGTGAAACATCCGCCGCGCCGTGTCTGCGATATCCGTCGGAAGATTTTCGCGGATGAACGCCCGAGCTTCCTGCCGGAAAGCCTTGTCTTCCGCGCTAAGCGCAAGATCCATGTCAGTCTCCCGTTAGATGTATCGTGGCGTTACCGAGATGAGCTGTAGCCGGCATGGCCGGCTACAATCATTTGACCAAGTCGGAGCTCTCAGGCGCTCAGCTTATCCAGGCGCTCCTGGGTCTTGCCTTCGGTGCCGGCCGTCGACGGGTCGGCTGTCGAGAGGTCGTTGATCCTGTCGAACTGCTGATCGAACATATCGACGGTAATCGGCTTCGACGGATCGAACTGAACGCCCTTCGTCTCGAAATAATGCAAACGGCCAAAACCACCGGCCGCGGCCGTGATGATCGTGGCCGTGACGTCACAGCGTTCGCTGGCGAGCCATGCGACGGCTGGAGAAACGAAGGCCGGATCGAGTTTTTTCATAAAGCTTTCGTCGATGCCGAGATTGCCGGTCATCCGGGTCAGCGCGCCCGGCGAGACGGCGTTTACCAGCACGTTGTTCTTGCGGCCTTCGATCGCGAGGCAATTCATCAAGCCAAGCATGCCGGCCTTTGCCGAGCCATAGTTTGACTGGCCAAAATTGCCGCTGGTTCCGGCAATCGAGGTCGTGAAGATGACACGCCCGTATTTCTGCTCGTTCATCAGGTTCCAGGCAGCCTTGGTGCAGAAGACGGTGCCCCAGTAGTGGACCTGAAAAACTTCCGAGAAGTCCTTCAGATCCGATTTTCCGAAGGATTTGTCGCGCAGGATGCCGGCGTTATTGACCAGGATATCGATCTTGCCGAACGCATCGACCGCTGTCTGGATGATCTTTTCGGCGCTTTCCTGCGTTGCCACGCTCCCGTAGTTCGGCACGGCGTCGCCGCCAGCCGCCTTGATCTCGGCAACCACCTTGTCGGCGGCTGCGCTGTCGCCGCCCACGCCGTTGACGCTGCCGCCGAGGTCGTTGACCACGACTTTCGCGCCCTGCTTGGCAAGCAGCAGCGCATGCTGCCGACCGAGACCTGATCCCGCGCCCGTAACGACCGCCACCCTACCGTCCAGCCTAGTTGTCACGTCATTCTCCATTCATATCTACTGTTCAAGTTTTGATCCGGGACAGCACCTGGCGTGCCGCATCTTGCTGGCAAATGAGCCGAAACGGCCCCGCTCGCTCAATCCCGCCCTTGGGGGACAAGGTTGGCTTCTCGGTTACCGAACCGCCTTTTAAGGCGCAGCGCTTGGCCGGAACATCGGCGTTGGAACGCCTTCGAGATCGCGAAAGACAACGGAAACCTGTTGGTCGACGGCGATCTCGTCGACAGGGCAGTCGACGATGTTGGTCATCATCTTTGGGCCTTCGTCGAGGCTGACGAAGGCAATCGCATACGGATCTCCACGACGTGTGACGCTGTAGGAATAGATGCGCCCGTTGCCCGAACATTCCATCCACTGCACATCGGAGCTGAGGCAAAAAGGGCAAACGACGCGTGGATAATAGAAGGCATCCCCGCATTCTTCGCATTTTTGGATCAACAACTTGCCGTTGGTCGAACGCCATTGCGGTGCGCTGTCACGATCGGGGCTCACGCCGTTTTTGCTCGGTGTCATGGTTCAGACCCTTTCCAGGATGAGTGTCGCGCTGCCATGGCGCGATCCGAGATATCCGCCGGTTCCGTGAGCCAGTGCGAGGTCGCAGTTTGCGACCTGCACCTTCGGATGTGCTTCACCGCGAAGCTGCCGGACGGCCTCGATGACTTTCGTCATGCCGCCCCTGTTGGCCGGATGATTGCTGCACAGGCCGCCGCCGTCGGTGTTGAATGGCAGTTTGCCGATGCCCGAGATCAGGTTGCCGTCAGCGACGAAGCGGCCACCCTGACCCTTCTCGCAAAAGCCCAGATCCTCCAGCGTCATCAGCACGGTGATGGTGAAGCTGTCGTATATGGAGACGTATTTGATGTCCGATGGTTTGACGCCTGCTTCCAAGAAGGCGGCCGGTCCAGACCAGACGCCGCCCGAAAATGTAAGATCGCTGCGTCCGCCGTTGAGATGCTTGATGGCTTCGCCGGCACCACGGACCTTTATGAGCGGCCGGTTGAGGGTCTTGGCGACTTCCGGTGAGACCACGATGAGTGCGCCGCCGCCGTCGCTGATCACGCAACAATCGAGGCGATGAAGTGGATCGGCCACCATTGGAGAGTTGAGGACATCTTCCACCGTCACCACATCGCGCAGCATGGCATGAGGGTTATGCTGGGCATGATGGGACGCGGCCACCTTGACCCAGGCCAGTTGCTCGCTGGTCGTGCCGAACTCGTACATGTGACGCATCGCGCACATGCCATAGAGATTGGCGATGGTGTGCCGGAAAGGCAGTTCGTAAGGCACGTCCGGAACGATCGGGTCGTTGAAGAAGGCCCCTTCACCTGCAGGCCCGGGGCCGGTGCGCGGCATTCCTGCCAGTGTGATTAGGGCGACCGAACATTTGCCTGCCGCTATCGCCTGCGCTGCATGGCCGACGGCAAGTATATAGGACGAACCACCAGTATCCGTGTTGTCGACATAGCGGGGTCTCAGGCCAAGATATTCGGCCATGTTCAGGCCACCCATGCCCGGTGCGTCGCTGGCGCAGAAGAACCCGTCGATATCGCGACTGGTCAGGCCGGCGTCGGCCAGTGCACCGGCGGCCATCTCGGCATGAAGCTGAGGGATGGTCTTGCCGGTCGCCTTGCGTGTGGGATGTTCGAAAGCTCCGGCAATATAGGCCTTACCATTTATGGTCAAAGCAACGCTCCTGATGCGGGAAAAGTGTTGGAATTTATTGGTTGCAAACGGGAGTAGATCAGACCTTGCGATAGTCGACCGCACGTTTCTCGCGGAATGCGGCGACACCTTCGGCGAATTCCGGTCCGGTGCTCGCAACGAGCTGGAAACGGTCTTCCAGGTCGAGCTGTTCCTCGAAGGAATTGCGGGTCGTCTCCCAGTAGAGGCGCCGGATCTTCCCCAAGGCACCAAGCGGCCCGTCGGCGACCTGCCTGGCGATTGCCAGCGTCTCTGGCATGAGCTTTTCATCGTCGAACACGCGATTGACCAGGCCCCATTCCAGCGCCTTCTCGGCGCCGAGCTTGTCGCCGAGAAGCGACAGTTCTCGTGCCCGCGCGCCGCCGATCTGCCTGGGCAGCAGCCAGGTCGAGCCGCAATCCGGCACGAGGCCGATGCGGCGGAAAGCCTGCAGGAAATAGGCTGACCGCGCGCAGGTTATGATATCGCCCATCATGGCAAGGCTCATGCCGGCGCCGACCGCAGCACCGTTCACGGCTGTGATGATAGGAATATCGCTGTCGCGCAACTGCCGCAGGAAAGGGTGATAGACGCGCTGGAGCACCGAGCCCGCCTGTTCGGTGGGCACGTCATTGCCGCTGTCTTCGGAGAGGTCGGCGCCCGCACAGAATGCGCGGCCTTCGCCTGTGATGACGATGCATCGCACACCGCTGTCACGCGCGGTTAAAGTTTTGAATGTGCGCTCGATGACTGCCACCAATGCCGGAGATACCGCGTTCATGACCTCAGGTCGCCTGATGGTCAGGATGCCGATCCCGTCCTTGATGTCATGACCTACCCAGCTATCGCTCATCGCGTCTCTTTCTTCGTGACTAACGGCTTCACGCGCATTGGTTTCGGAACGCCACCGCGAAACTCGGGATAGATGAACGCACTCTGTCGCTCGCCGAAGAGTTTTTCGCCGGTGATGCATGAGATGTGACGCCCGTCATCGGGCACATCCCCCTGTACGGGGACGGCATCGCTCAACGTCGATGTTATGAACCGAACAGGCTCGGTGCGGGAGCGGCCGAGTCAGAGATTTCCGCAAGTCTCGGGCATTTCAAAGGGAGGTTGTGATGCTGAAGGATGTCATCGTCATCGGCGACCGCGTTGTCAGTCGCGAAGCGCTTTTCGAGCGAGGACTGAAGGCGTCGCGAGGCTTTCATGAGTTGGGCCTCGGCGAGCAGGATGCCGTTGCCATCCTCATGCGCAACGACTTTTCCTTCTTCGAGGCGAGCCGGGGTGCAGCTGCCATCGGTGTCTATGCAGTGCCGCTCAACTGGCACAACAAGAGCGATGAGATCGCCTATGTGATTGGGGATTCAAAGCCCAAGGTCATCGTCGCTCATTCCGACATATTGCTGGGTGTCAGAGATGCGATCCCGAGCAGGATCAACGTCTTTCTCGTTCCAGTCGAAGGTAAATCGGTTTCGGAATGCGAGGCGACTGCGGAGGCCAAACGTGTATTCCCCGGCGCAAAGGTCTGGTCGGAGTGGCTGGAAGGATTTTCCGGTTGGACCGAGTCACCGCGTGCGCCGCGTGGCGCCGTTCTTTACACATCGGGAACGACGGGTCGTCCCAAGGCTGTACGCAAGCCGGCCATGAAGCCGGAGGAACTGACGCAATTCGTCAAATTTCAACGCATGATCTTCGGGATAGGCCCAGGCACGCGCGCGCTTGTTCTCGGCCCACTCTATCATGCAATGCCGGATGCCAGCGGCCGTGCTGCGGTGGCGGAGGCCGCGATCGCGGTTCTTCAGCCGAAATTCGACGCAGAAGGCGTTCTGAAAATCATCGATGAGCATAAGATCACCCATGTGGCTCTCGTGCCGACGGCCTTCGTCCGGCTGCTGAAACTGCCGCAGGAGGTGCGCGACCGTTACGACGTCTCGTCGCTGGTATCCGTGACCCATACGGGTGGTCCTTGCCCGCTGGAGATAAAGCGGCAGATGATCGAATGGTGGGGGCCAGTCATCAACGAAGTCTATGGCGGCACCGAACAGGGCTGCACCTTTTTCTGCCGCTCGCAGGATTGGCTGCGCTATCCGGGCACCGTCGGCCTCCCGCTCGAAGGTACGCGCTACGCCATATTCAGTGACGAGGGCAAGCCACTGGCGGCGGGCGAGATTGGCGAAATCTACGCCCGCAACCCCGCCTATGGTGATTTTACTTATGTCGGCCGCGACGAGCAGCGCCGTGAAGTCGAGCGGGATGGCATGATCACCTTGGGCGATGTCGGCTATGTCAACGACGAGGGTTTCCTGTTCCTGTGTGACCGCAAGCGCGACATGGTGATCTCCGGCGGTGTGAATATCTATCCGGCTGAAATCGAATCCGTGCTGTTGACGAATGATGATGTTCGTGACTGCGCCGTCTACGGAATTCCCGACGACGATCTCGGCGAGACCCTGGTCGCTGCCGTGCAATTGAAGGATGGCGCGGTGAAGAATGCCGACGCTATCCGTGACTTCCTGACCGCGCGGCTGACGAATTACAAGGTTCCCAAGGCCATTGAATTCCATAGCGCGCTGCCGCGCGAGGACAGCGGCAAGATATTCAAGAGGAAGCTGCGTGACCCGCATTGGGAAGGCCGCTCGCGCGCAATCTGACATCCTGCCATCAGCCATCGGAAGCCAAGCCATGAATTACTGGACGCCGCACAACAAACCGCTCAGTCTTCCTATGGTCTGTGCCCCGATGTTCATCGTATCGGGACCCGATCTGGTGATCGCGCAATGCAAGGCGGGCGTCGTGGGTTCGATGCCGGCGCTGAATGCGCGAACCCTGGACATTCTCGACGAATGGCTCACGCGCATCGAGCGAGAGCTTTCCGAGCATGACATGCAGTATCCCGGCCATCCCTCGGCTCCCTATGCGGTGAATCTGATCGTCCACAAGTCGAATCAGGTGCTGGAAGGGCAGTTGGATGTCTGCGTCAGGCACAAGGTGCCGGTGATCATAACCTCGCTGGGTGCGCGTCCGGAGGTCAACGCCGCGATCCATTCTTATGGCGGGGTCGTGCTGCACGATGTCGTCAATCTCGTCCACGCCCACAAGGCGGTCGAGCGCGGCGCTGATGGCCTGATCGCCGTGGCGGCGGGAGCGGGCGGGCACGCCGGCGCGCTTTCGCCTTTTGCACTCATCCAGGAGATACGGGAGTGGTGGGATGGTCCGCTTCTGCTTTCCGGCGCGATATCGACCGGGCAGGCAGTTCTTTCAGCGCAGCTCATGGGAGCGGACCTCGCCTATTGCGGGTCCTGCTTCATTCCCGCCGAAGAGGCTGCGGCCGTTCCCGACTACAAGCAGATGATCCTCGACGCGACCTCCGCCGATATCGTCTACACCGACAAGGTATCCGGCACGCCGGCAAATTTCCTGAGGCAGTCTTTGCAGCGTGTCGGCATCGATCTTGGCGGTGACCGCCCGGATGCGGACTATGGCAATCTGCTTGGCAGCGCTAAAGCCTGGCGCGACATCTGGAGCGCCGGACACGGCGTAGGGGTAATCCGCAACTCCGCGACAGTGGCGGAAATCGTCCGCAAATTCGATAGCGAATATCGCGCGGCCCTCTCACGCGCTGGACGGCTTGCTGCTTGAGCCGTTTGAATCGTTGCGGAGATGACGGCCCCGGCTAGAGGCCGTCATTGTCGTCTGGCGTCTATTGGCCCTTGGAGCCGGCCGATATTTCAGCACGGAATGCAGCCAGCAAGCCTTCCGGATCGGGAATGCCCTTCTCCTTTGCGCGACGGATCCAGTCCGCCTCGACAGGCTTCACCAGTTCGGAAACTTTCGCCACCAGGGCGGGATCCGCCTCTTCGATCATGTAGCCTGCCTGTCGCATGGTTTCGAAGGCCTCCGCATCGGCCTTGGTGTAGCCGCTGCCGACAGCCTCTGCGAGTTTTTCACTCGATATGGCAAGGATCGCCTTGCGATCCGGCTCCGAGATTTCCTCCCACTTGTCCTTGTTGACCCCCACAAGATTGACCGAGTTCGCCAAGCCGCCCGGCAGGATTGTCACATATTTCAGGAGGTCGAGCTGGTTGAAGCCGGGGATCGTGTTGGGAATGGTCATCTGCCCGTCGATCGCTCCGGTGGCCAGCATCTCAAATGCTTCCACAGCCGACTTATGGATTGGCACGGCGCTTATCAGGTTCATGACTTCGGTGGTTGTATTGTTCGGGCTGCGCAGCTTCAGCCCATTGAAGTCCGCGACTGCTTTCACGTGTTTTTTGGCGGTGAATGTCTGGATTGGAGAGATCGTGAAGATGGAAAGCACCTCCACGCCTTTGAACTCCTCAAATCTTGAAAGCTCCTTACGATAGGTTCGGTCGAATGCCGGTGACATCGCGGCCGCGTCGTCACCGCCGAGCGGAAGTTCTGCAAGTTCGGTCGAAACGAAGCGGCCGGGCGTGTAGGAGGCGTTTATGTAGGCGACATCGGCAAGCCCGTCCCGGATCACGTCAAACTGGCTTGCAGCCGTACCGACGACCTTGGGCAGAACTTCGATCTTGACGCGGCCTTCGGTGACCTGCTCGACCTCCGCCATCCAGGGAACCAGTACGTCCTTGTAGAGAAATAATCCTGGCGGCAGCCAATTGGAATATCTGAGCGTGACGGTCTCAGCCAGAGCGGCCGTAACGGTAAGTGTCATGACGAGTGCCGTCGCCATGCTCGCGATGAGTTTCTTTTTCATGGGTTCTCCTCCAGCCGCCGCAAAACACGGCGGACGAACCAGTGTTCGAAAAGGAGAATGCTGAGTCTGTCCCTAGTTGGGTGACTTTCGGGTCAATGCCGATCTGGCCATGCCTGCGAGACCTTCGTTGCCAGCCATCGTGCAAGGATGGCATTGACCTCCACGGGCTTCTCCTGCGCCATCCAGTGTCCTGACCTGACGACATCGGTCGTCAGGTCCCGGCAGAAGGCTTTCATGGGCTCGGCAAGGCGTGAATCGACGGATTCGCAGGTGATATCGTAGCGCCCGGCTATGAACAGAACCGGCATGTCGAGATAACCGCCGTTCACGGATTTTTCTGAATAAGCAAGGTTGGCGACATCGTTCATGTAATAGGAATCGGGGCCGAAGAAGCCGTTGCGCGCCAGGCTCTCGGCATAAGCGCAAAGCTCCTCTTCCGAGATGACCGTTTCATCACGCACGAGATCCTGCGCACGGTCAACACCGCCGAACCAGCCACCTGCATCGAAGACCTTGACATGGCCGCTGGGCTTGCCGAGCGCTTCAGGGTTGCCGCGTCGGAACAGAGCCTTGATCGCGGCATAGGGATCGGCCTCGAAGACGCTCGTCGCGCGCTGAAAACGCTTGTGATAGAAGCGCATATAGGCCCATTGCCCCCACGGAAATTTTTCCTGCGGATAGATAGCCCGGTCGACCAGCGGCAGGAGTGCTTCAACGCCGCGCTCGATCGTGCGGTAGGGCACGCATAGATTGGCAACGCCATGGCAGCGCTCGGGGTGGTGGCTGGCAATACCCCATGCCGTGGCAGTTCCCCAGTCATGTCCGACCCATACTGCCTTTTCCGCACCGAGAGTGTCGAGAAGCGCCACCATGTCGGCAACGATATGCTCCTGGGCGTAAGCGTCGTGGGTGCGATGGATGGCGGAACGGCCATAGCCGCGCATGTCGGGCGCAATCGCCCGGAAGCCGAGAGCGCCGAAGCACGGCAGAATGTGACGCCAGCTTATCGCAAGTTCGGGCCAGCCGTGGATGAAGACGATCACCGGCCCGTCATTCGGTCCGCATTGGAGATAGAAGGTCTCGTGCGTACCTGTCCGGACGAAATGCTCCGTGATGCTTGCGGTCTTCATAGTCGGCCTCCCGTGATTTCGTACTGCGCTAATACCTCTGCGAAAAGTGAATAGGCTATGAGAGTCCCGTTCCCGGGGACGTGAAGGCCGGCAACCGGCTCTGGTCCCATGTTTGGGGGACGGCATTTCGACGCTGCTCGTCTAGCATTGCAACTCATTGGCACTGTGATCGCTGTTTGTTTCTTGCGGAGGATGGAATGAGTGTAGCTGCCCGGAAGTCGGAAACAATCGAGCCGCCAATTCTCGATCTCGACCCCTATTCGATGGAAGTTCTGTCGAACCCGCTTCCTTTTTATCGGGAAGTGCTTGCCGCAGGACCTGTGGTACGGATCGAGAAATACGGCATCTACGGCGTCGGGCGATATGAGGAACTGCGGGAGGTCGTGACGGACTACACGCGGTTCACCGCCGAAAGCGGCGTGGGCATCACCGATGCGCGCCAACCGGGTTTCGACGGCCGTCCGCCCAGTGCCTTGGTCGAGGTCGATCCACCGCAGCACACCGATACGCGCCGCGTCGCCAACAAGATCATGTCGCCGCTGATCATCCGCAAATGGCGTTCGCTGTTCGAGGAGAAGGCGAAGGAGGCCGTCGACCGCATCCTCGACATGAGGGAGTTTGACGGCATCCGTGACCTGGTCGAGGCAGTCGTGTTCGGCGGTTTTCCTGTCGCCATGGGCATCCGCTTCGATGCCGACGCTATCCGGGCGATCGGCTATATGTCGTTCAACCAGACCGGGCCGAAGAACGAACTGTATTATAAGGGCCTGGCTGCCGGCGAACCTTACATGGATTGGTTCATGGCCGCATGTCAGGCCGACAGCGTGTCGCCGGATTCGATTGCGGACCAGTTCTTCAAGGCCGAGGAAGCCGGCGAGCTTCCGGCAGGTATCGCATCCAACATCACGCGGTCTCTGGTCCGTGGCGGCATGGACACGACGATCAGCGGCATCAGTACCACTGTCAGCCAGCTCGCGCAGAACCCGGACCAGTGGACGATCCTGAAGGAGAATCCTGCCCGCATTCGCTTCGCCTTCGACGAAGGCCTGCGTTTCGAAGCGCCGAACCATCTTGTCTACAGGTCAACTGCCTGCGACACGGAATTGGGCGGCTGCTTTCTGAAAGCCAATACGAAGATCGCGACGTTTCCGAGTGCGGCAAACCGCGACCCGCGCAAATGGGAAAATCCCGACACGTTCGACGTCATGCGCAACACCGCCAACATCCATATGTCGTTCGGTGCCGAGACGCATAATTGCATCGGCCAGAATGTCGCGCGGCTGGAGGCCGAATGCATTCTGAACGAACTCGTCGCGCGGGTGGCCACGATCGAATTGGCAGGCGAACCCGAATACCTCATCCACAATCAGCTGCGGACCTTGGGCAAACTGCCGTTACGGGTGACGCCGGCCTGATAGCTGCGGATTGATGTTTTGACCGCAGGCGAGGCTGGCCTCGCCTGCAAGGCATTCATGGGTATCGTTATGATCCGTAAATTTGTGTTCTTGAAACGAAAGTCCGGCCTGACATGCGAAGCGTTTCGGGATCATTGGCATGGGCCTCACGCGGCATTGCTGTCCACCCGAGCGGAATTCTGGACGGACACAGCCCGCTACGTGCAGAATCGCGTTCTTCCGGCCGTGGCTGATGTCACGCCGGAACCGCAATGGGACGGTCTTGTCCAGATCGATCTCAAAGATGGAACTCTTTCGTCGGCGGACATCCGCGACGATCCTCGCAACAAGGAGGTTTCGTCCGACGAGGGCGATTTCATTAATCCCGATCAACTCGTTCAGTTTTTCGCCGAAGAAAAAGTGGTTGTTGACGGCCCGGCCCGCGGGGTCAAAATCCTGAGCCTGCCGAGACGCCGTGCCGGGCTCAGCCCGGCCGAGTTCAGCCGTCACTACAGGGAAGTGCATGGCGAATTGGTGCGCAGGAATGAGGCGTTCACCAAATATGCCAACCGTTATGTTCAGCATCATCTGCTTGCCGATACGGTGAAGGCGACTGGCGGTTTCGTGCCATATGACGGCATTTCGGAATTCTGGTTCGACAGCCTCGATCACGCCAAGGCAGCCTGGGCAGCACCGTCCTACATGGCCGAGCTGCGCTCGGACGAGAAGAACTTCGTCGGCAGTCCGCCCTCGCACCGGCTCATCGTTGAAGAAATCATGGTCGAGCCGCGGCGCTGAGCGAGTGTGAAGCCGAGAGGCCGGCCTCCAGGGAAGGAAACAGGGTACGTTGATGCGTGAATTCGATGTGATCGTGGTTGGTTCGGGCGTTGGCGGAATGACTGCCGCCATCGTTGCGGCCAGGCAGGGACTCAACGTGCTGGTGGTTGAAAAAACTAAATTCTTCGGGGGAACCACCGCCTTTTCCGGCGGTGTCGCCTGGATACCCAACAACCATCACATGAAGTCTGTCGGCGTCGACGACAGCCGTGAAAAGGTAATCGAATATCTGAGGAATGTGCTCGGTAATTATTACGAGGCAGCAAAGATCGAGGCCTTCGTCGATAATGCACCGGCCATGCTGCGCTACATGGAAGCCAACACGGCGCTGGAGTTCGTGCCGGCTGCAACACCGGATTATGAGCCGCAACATGGCGGAGCTTCACACTATCGCGGCGTTCTCGCCAGAGAGTTTGACGGGCGCCGGCTCGGAACGTATTTCAAGGCGCTGCGCCGCCCGCGTCCTGAACTCACGGTGTTCGACAGCATGCAGGTCGCCGGGGCGGATATCATACCGCTGCGAAAAGCCTTTCGCACCGTCAACGGTTTCACGCACACGACGAAGATGGTTGTCAGATATGCTGCCCAGAAACTGCTTCATGGCAGGGGGACGCGATTGGTCAGCGGCAACGCCCTTGCAGGCCGTCTGCTTCGATCAGCCATCGATGCCGGCGTGACGCTGTGGTCCGAAACGCCTGCGCGCAGGCTGATCATCGAAGATGGAGCGGTCGTTGGCCTGGTGCTCGTTCATGACGATCAGGAAACCACGATCCGGGCACGCCATGCCGTAGTAATGGCAAGTGGCGGCTTCGGTGCGAACGACGGGATGCGCAAGCAATTCATGCCGCTTGCCGAACATCATGTCTCGCTGCAACCTGAAGGCAATGTCGGTGATGGCGTGAAGATGGGTGTCGAGGCGGGTGGCGACCTTGTTACGACGAACCCATCCAACGGCATCTTCATACCCGTTTCGACATCACGTCTGCCCGATGGGTCGCTGGCAAAGTTTCCGCATATCATGATCGACCGCTATATGCCGGGTTCCATCGCGGTCGATCCCTCGGGCAAGCGCTTCGTCAACGAGGCGGATTCCTACCAGAACTTCGTCATGAAGATGCAGCAGCTTGGCCTGCCCAAGGTGCATATGATTGCCGATCGTCAATTCCTGCGGACCTATGGCATGGGCCTGGCTCGGCCGTTCCCCTATCCGGTGCGGCCATGGCTCAAAAATGGGTATCTCATCGAAGCGCCGTCGATCAAGGCACTCGCCGGCAGGATCGGCGTCGATGCGAAGACGCTTGAAGAGACGGTCGCCAGGTTCAACCGTCATGCGATCAACGGAGAGGACCCTGATTTCGCGCGCGGTGCAGACGCCCATTCGCGCTTTCGTGGCGATCAGGAAAACAAGCCGAACCCGAGCCTTGCACCCATACTGAAGGCCCCATTCTATGCCATTGCCCTCATTCCGGGTGATCTCAGCTCCGTAGCCGGCCTCAACACCGATGAGAAGGCGCGTGTGTTGAACAAGGCGGGAGACGTGATCCGGGGGCTCTACGCCGTTGGTCTCGACATGAACTCGATGACGCGCGGTCTCTATCCTGCCGGTGGTTCCAGCCTTGGCCCCGGTCTTACCTTTGGCTACATCGCTGCCCGCGACATTGCCACTGCTGCTGGTCGAGAGTTGCAGAACTAACTTCTACGCTTTGGTCAGGTGTCCCTTCGAGCGGGGGCGAAAGTCGGCTTGACGGTCGAAAAGTTTCATCAAAGAAAAAATGGCCGCTTCACGCGGCCACGTTTCGAGTGGGCCGTGAAGCTTTGCTATCTGCGCGCAGCCAGTTCGCGTGCAGCATCCTCGACGGAATCGGCGTCCAGGCCATAGACGCGATAGAGGTCCGTCAGGTCGCCGCATTGGCCGAAACGATTGACGCCGAGTGCGTGGACTGGATTGCGCTGCACGCTGCCGAGCCAGGCGAGTGCGGTCGGATAACCGTCCTGCATGGTAATGATGCCCGCGTCACGAGGCAGGGCTTCCAGCAATGTCTCGATATGAGAGGTGACGTCCGTCTCGCCCTGCCTGCGTCTGCGGCAGGCCTCGTCCCATCCACGATAAAGATGATCGGGGGAGGTGATTGCCAGAATGCCGGGTCCCGGCGAACGGCCGGCAAAAGCGCTCACCGCCTGGATCGCTTCAGGTGCGATTGCACCGCAATAGGCGATGGTGAGGTTCGCGCCGGGGTCTGGCCGCCGCAACCAGTAGGCGCCGTTGACGATGTCGCGCCGGTCGGCCTCACTCAACTGCCGTTGCGGTTGTTCGAGCGCTCGGGTCGAAAGCCGCAGATAGACCGAGCCTCCTTCCTCGTCCTGCATGTAGCCGAATCCCCACTCCATGATCGCAGCGAGCTCGTCGGCGAATGCCGGTTCGAAATAGGTGAGGCCGTCCTGCGCCATACCGATCAGCGGCGTATTGACGGACTGGTGAGCGCCACCTTCCGGCGCCAGCGTTATGCCGGACGGTGTTGCCGTCAGCATGAAACGGGAGTCCTGGTAACAAGCGTAGATGAGCGCATCGAGGCCGCGATTGATGAAGGGGTCGTAGACCGTCCCCACGGGCAGTAGGCGGGTTCCGAAGAAGTCATGGGAAAGCCCGAGCTGCGAAAGCATCAGGAAAAGATTGTTCTCGGCAATACCGAGCTCCATGTGCTGGCCAGACGGCTTGCCTTGCCATTTCTGTGCGGAAGGAACCTTCTCCACCTGAAAGATATCAGCGTTCTGGAACCGGTTGAACAGGCCGCGGCGGTTCACCCAACCGGACAGGTTGGTGGATACGGTGACGTCCGGTGAGGTGGTGATGATCCTATCGGCCAGTTCACCGCCTTCTCGTCCCAGCGTCGTCATGATCTTGCCGAAGGCTTCCTGCGTGGACATCTCACGGCCTTCCGGAACTGCGATGCGCTCGACAGCGATTGCCGGAGCTGAACGCTGGCTCTTGCGTGCGGCGAAAGGAACGCTTTCCAGAAAAGCCTGGATTCGCCGCCGCGGGATCGCCATCCCTTCGAAAGGTTCCCACTCGTGTCCTGCACGAACGCCGGAGGTCGCGCGGAAGGCTTCAACCTGCGCGGCGGTAAGCTGACCGGCATGATTGTCCTTGTGTCCGGCCAGCGGCAGACGATGGCCCTTGATCGTATATGCCAGGAACAGTGTTGGCTGTTCGTCGGCCGAAGCGTCGAAGGCATCGAGGATGGTGGCAAGATCATGCCCGCCCAGATTGCACATCAACTCGCTGAGGGCTTCGTCGTCATGCGCATCGAGCAGCGCGCCGAGGCCTGACGCGCCGGAGAGGTCGATCTTCAGCCTTTCGCGCCAGGCTGCGCCGCCCTTGAAGGAGAGTGCCGAATAAAGCTGGTTCGGGCATCTGTCGATCCAGTCTAGCAGGGCCTCGCCTGAGGGGCCATGACGTGCCGCTTCGAGCTTCTTGCCGTATTTCAGCGTAACCGTACGCCAGCCGAAATTCTCGAAAAGATTGAGGAATTTCGGTGCAAGCTGATCGTTGATGACGCCGTCCAGGCTTTGGCGGTTATAATCGACGATCCACCACAGATTGCGCACATCGTGCTTCCAGCCTTCGAGAACAGCCTCGAAAATATTGCCCTCGTCGAGTTCGGCGTCGCCCATCAGGGCAATCATCCGGCCGGGCCGCCGTCCTGCAGGCATCATATCGCGCCCCATGACGAGATCCTGCGCAAGCGAGGCAAAGAGCGTTGCCGCGACACCAAGCCCGACAGAGCCTGTCGAGAAATCCACATCCACGGAATCCTTGGTGCGGGAAGGATAGGATTGGGCGCCGCCCAGTCCGCGGAAATTCATCAACTGGTCGCGGCTTTGACGGCCGAGCAGATACTGGATCGCGTGGAATACGGGCGAAGCGTGCGGCTTTACCGCGACGCGATCTTCCGGCCGCAAGGTATGGAAATAGAGCGCCGTCATCAGGCTGACCAACGACGCACTGGAGGACTGATGACCGCCGACCTTCAATCCGTCACGCGAAGGGCGGATCGCATTGGCGTTGTGGATCATCCATGTCGACAGCCAGAGGGCGCGTCTTTCAAGTTCCCGCAGTGTTTCGATCAGCGAAGCGCGATCCTCGCCGCTGTGATTGGTTGTGTCGAATTTGCGCAACGCCGTCATGAAGCCTCCTCCCGATAGATCGCAAGAGTCTATGCTGGAACGGCGGAGTGAATCTCTGCAAAGGAAACGGAGGGGGACATAAAATTAGTTGAAGGATGCCATAAAAGCGGAAAAACTAATGGAATCCTCCAAATGACGCTGGATGCGATTGACCGCAATATTCTTGCCAATCTGCAGTCTGATGGTCGTGTGACGATCAACGATCTGGCGGACAGGGTCGGCCTTTCGGCAACGCCTTGCTTGCGTCGCGTCAAGCGGCTTGAACGTGACGGCATCATCAAAGGATACGCCTCTCACGTCGACCAGGTGCTGGTCGGACTGCCGGTCAGTGTTTTCGTCAATGTGACTTTGCAGCGCCAGGCCGAGGCTGAACTCGAGGAGTTTGAGGCGACGGTGATGAAGTATCCGGAGGTCATGGAATGCTATCTGATGACGGGCACCAGCGACTATCTGCTCCGCATCGTCGCGGCCGATCTCTTCGCCTATGAACGCTTTTTGAAATCCACGCTGACCCGGATTTCCGGCATTGCAAATATCCAGAGCAGTTTCGCATTGAAGCAGGTTGTCTACAGAACTGCCCTCCCAATCGCCGCGCACGAAGCCAAAACCAGATAGCGGAGAACGCTCGCGGACACGTGGGGTCCCACCGGGAAGGTACAGCGGCGAGCCCTGCGGGGCGCTAACAGGATTCTGACTGACGCTCCCGCGAGGGGTCTTTGCGTGGTCGCCGAAACCTGATGTCTTCAAGCAAGGAATGATCCCATGACAAAGAGCGCAGTCGCGAAGCCGCGTCCGACCGACTGGATGAGCAACTCGCCGGTCAAGGGGCTTGTCGCATTGGTGGCAGGCGGTGGTAGTGGCATCGGCGAGGCGACTTCGAAGGTCCTTGCAGCAAATGGAGCGTCCGTTGTCGTTGCCGATCGCCGTCAAGAACCGGCAGAGCGTGTCGCCGGCGAAATTGTCAAGGATGGTGGCGCAGCGATCGCCGTGACGATGGACGTCTCGGCTCAAAATGACATCGACAGGGCGATTGCGGAGACGATCGCGACATATGGCAAGCTGGATATCCTGATCAACTCTGCCGGTGTCATCTTCCCTGCGTCGCTGGAAGATTGTTCGCTTGATGATTGGCGGACCTCATTCCTCGTCAATGTGGATGCAGCCCTGATGCTCGGGCGAGCCTGTCTGCCGCATCTGCGCAAAAGCAATGCCGCTGCCATCGTAAACATCGCATCGCTTGCCGGTGGCCGGGGTTATCCCAATGGCGGGGCCTACGGGCCGAGCAAGGCCGCGCTCATTTCACTGACACGGCAGATGGCGCTCGAATGGGCCAAGGACGGTGTACGTGTGAATGTCGTCAGTCCGGGAACCATCGACACACCATTGACGCGTTCGAACATGACGCCGGCCGTCATGGCGGATCGCGAAGCGAAGATCCCGCTTGGGCGTCTGGGTGTTGCCGGGGAACTCGCCGATACGGTCGTCTTCCTTGCATCACCCGCCGCATCCTTCATCACCGCACAGGAGGTGAACTGCGATGGCGGGCTCTCACAAGCGTTGATGGTGCAGAAGTTCTACGCAAACAAATAGACGGGCCGACACTTCAGCAAAGCGAGAGGCCTCTGGTGTGAGCGGGACGACGTTCGAGACCAACAGCACACCGCTTTCGGCAATCTTTTGCGTCTTCGGCGCGTTCTTTGCCTTTTCCTGTACCGACGCTGGCGCCAAATATCTGGTGCTTCAGGGAATGCAGCCGGCTTTTGCCAGCTGGGTGAGGTTCGGCGTTCACATGATCGTCGTGGCAGCCTTGTTGCGTATTCCGACACGGCCGTCGCGTCTGCGTGTCACGAGCCTGCCGATGCACATACTGCGCGGTATACTGCTTTTGGTATCTGGCATTCTGGGGTTCTCCTCGCTTCTCACGCTCCAGCTTGTCGAGATGGTGTCGATCGCCTTCGCCGCGCCACTGGTCATCACCGCATTGGCTGGACCTCTGCTCGGAGAGAAGATCGGCTGGCAGCGGTGGGTTGCGATCCTGGTGGGTTTTGGCGGCGTCCTGGTGATAACCCGGCCTGGGTTTGGTGGCCTCCAGACGGGGCATCTCTTCGCCGGCCTGTCGGTACTTTCCTACTGCTTCTTTGCCATCATGACGCGCTGGATGAGCGCCACGGAAACCGAGGAAAGCCTGCTTCTCATACCTGCTATTGTTGCAGTGCTGGCGATGCTGCCGGCAATCCCGTCAATCGGTTCGCTTCCCGAAAATGCGACACAATGGTGCGTTCTGCTGGCGCTTGGGATCTCAGGTTCGCTCGGGCATTGGCTTCTTCTCAAGGCATACCGGGTCGCGGCCGCTTCGGCCATCGCTCCCTACGCATATCTCCAGATGCTTTGGACCTTATGCTTCGGCTATTTCATCTTTGGGCAGATGCCTGACGGATGGACGATTGCGGGGTCGTTGATAATCGTCGCGGGAGGGCTCTATCTCGTGCACAGAGATCGCAAACAGCGGCTTGCGGTTCGCGCTTTGCCGAACATCAACCCTTAAAGCAAACCGCGAAGCGGAGCGTCGAGTGGCACGGATCGAAACCCCATGTGTCCGTATTTGTCGGCAGGACAAGGATCTGGGCTTCTGCATAGGTTGCGGGCGGACGATCGACGAAGTTTTTGAATGGCACGACCTCGATGCCGAGCGCAGAAAAACTCTGATGGCGGAGTTGCTGGCGCGCTTGAAGACTGCAGGGTTGCCAGGGAAGCAGGCTTGATAAGCCGTCGCGCGCAAAGCAGTATTTCTTTTGACGGATAATGGCTTGGGTTCCGTCGAACCGGTCCCCTATCGCAGTGACACATGCAGCCCGGATCTAGGCTAGAATCCACGCCCAATCTGGAGGAGGAATGGGTCGTCGTCGACAACGTTTGAAGGCGGCCATTCAGGGAGGAATATTATGGTAGCCAGTACCCAGACTTTGCTGGGAGGTCGACATATGTCTGCGACAGTCAAGTGGTTCATTCTGACGGGCGGGTATGCGCCATGCTGATGCAGCAACTTTTGAACGGTATCGTCGTCGGCAGCGTCTACGGTCTCTTCGCCCTTGGTTTCACGCTGATCTTCGGCGTCAATCACATCATGAACATGGCGCATGGCACCGTCTTCATGTGGGGAGCGTTTGCAGGGCTCTATGCGGTCATACTGTTCGACGTGCCTTTCCCCGTCGCGGTGCTCATCGGCGCATTGGGTGGCGGTCTGGTTTCGGTCATTCTCGATTGGACTGCGTTCAGACCCTTACGCAAGCAGGGGGCACCTGAATTCTCGTCGATCGTCTCCTCGATCGGGGCGAGTTTGATCCTGCTGTCATTGGCCCAGCAACTCACCGCCACGCGCGTGATGCGCTTTCCCTTCGACATCTTTCCCATCGTGGCGTTCAATTTCTTCGGTCTGCGTATCCAGCTACTGCAGGTGGTCATCATCGCGATCGTTGTCCTGATGGTTGTCGGACTGCTCTATTATCTCTACCGGACCAGCTTCGGGCGTCAGATCCGGGCTGTGGCGGTCTCGGAGCACACCTCCAAGTTGCTTGGGATCAACCCAACGGCAATCAATTTCCAGGTATTCTTCATCTCCGGAGCATTGGCCGGCATTGCGGGCGTTCTCATCGGCATCGTTTTTAACTCGGTGCATTTCATGATGGGCGAACCGCTTCTCCTGCGCGCCTTTGTCGTCATCATTCTCGGTGGATTGGGCAGTATTCCAGGTGCGCTAATCGCCGGCCTGCTGATTGGTATCATTCAGACGCTGACGGTTGCCTATCTCTCGGCCGGTCTTGCCGATGCTCTTGTCTTCTCAACACTCTTCCTCGTCCTGCTCATCAGGCCCACCGGTCTTTTCGGCGGTGCGAGCGCAGTCGCCCGGGTGACACGCAGATGATTTCCTTTTTCAATTCCTACACGCCGCTCCTCGAACTCGCTCTGTTCAACGCATTGCTTGCGTTCAGCCAGTATGTGGTTCTGCGGGCAGGCGTTTTCTCCCTTGGCACGGCGGCTTTTGCCGCTCTCGGTGCCTACACGGCAGCGATCATGGTGACGAAGCTCGGCATGCCGGCGTGGTTGGGCCTGATTGCCGCCATTGGCATTGGCACTGTGGCCGGAGCGCTTGTCGCGATACCTCTGGCTCGTCTTCGTGGCGTGTTCCAGGCATTGGCAACGCTTGCCCTGGTCCAGATCGTGCTGTCCATCACGCTCAACTGGGTCGACGTGACGGAAGGTGCTCTCGGTATCAACAGCATTCCCAAGACCGTTGGCCTGTTCGGGATGTTCTGCGCTGTTGCCGTCGTGACCTACCTGATGTCGGCGATGGGCTCCACGAGTATCGGGCGCGCCTTCGATATCATACGCGAGGACGAGACCGTTGCCGTATCGCTTGGCATTTCCGTGCCCAAGCATCACATGATCGCCTTCATCCTGTCGGGGGCGATCGCCGGGCTCGCGGGTGGGCTGCACGCCTATACGAGTTATTCGATCACGCCCAACGAATACGGCTTCAACATGCTGGTGATGGTTCTGGCGATGGTCGTGCTAGGCGGGCGGGTCTCCGTATGGGGACCGATCGTCGGCGCGATTGTGCTGACAGCACTTCCCGAACTGCTGCGCGGCCTGCAGGAATATCGCACGGTGGTGCAGGGAGCGCTTCTGATGCTCTCGATAATCTTCCTGCCGCGTGGCGTTGCGGATACGCTGATCGGCACGCTGAGACGAAGGCGTATTACGCTGGCAAGCACGAAAGCCAAGGCGGTGACGATATGAAAGCGCTCGTACTCGACGATATCGCCCGCAGCTTCGGCGGCCTGCCTGCGGTTAACGGAGTAAGCCTGACCGCCCCGGCCGGGCGCATCACCGGCCTGATCGGGCCGAACGGTGCCGGAAAGACCACGGTGGTCAATATGATCACCGGGCTGCTCAAGGTGACGCGCGGCCGCATTCTGGTCGGTGACGAGGATGTCACGGAGGCGGACGCGCCGATGCTGGCGCGGGCTGGCGTGGCGCGCACCTTTCAGAATATCCGCCTCATCGGCGATGCAAGCGTTCTCGATAATGTCGTTGCCGGCTTCCATCGCCACGAAAAGGTGGGGACGCTGGCAAATCTGCTCGGCCTGCCGTCGTCGGTTCGCGAGAGGCGGGAACTGGAGAACAAGGCAGGAGCACTGCTTGAGCGTTTCGGCATGACGGCTCTGGCGAAACATCCGGCCGGCAGCCTGTCCTACGGCCATCAGCGCCGCATCGAGATGATGCGTGCGCTGGCCATGGACCCGGCAGTTCTGCTGCTGGACGAACCGGTGGCGGGTATGAACGATACCGAGGCGCACAGCCTTGCCGACATCTTCCGCTCGGTTGCGCAGCAAGGCGTGGCGATCCTGCTCATCGAGCACAATATGCGGTTCGTCATGTCGCTTTGCCAGCACATCTACGTGCTCGCTTCCGGTCAATTGATCGCGGAGGGCGACCCGGGTGCGGTCGGCCAGAACCCGAAGGTCATCGAAGCCTATCTCGGAGCCTGACCATGCTGACGATCGAAAACCTTTCCGTGTCCTACAAGGGTATCCGCGCTCTGCGCGGCGCCAGCATCCAGGTGAAGAAGGGTGAGATCTTCGCCCTGATCGGCCCGAATGGTGCCGGCAAGTCGACGCTTCTGAATGCGGCAAGCGGCATTGTTCCGATAGCCCAGGGCCGCATCCAGCTCGAAGGTGAAGTCATCAGCGGCCGTGCCGCCCATCTGATAGCCCGCTCCGGACTGATCCAGGTACCGGAGGGTCGACGCGTCATCGGGCCATTGACCGTTGCGGAGAACCTTCAGCTCGGGCGCCAGGCGTCAGGTGTGCGTGGCAGCGATGCCTCGGATCTGGATCAGGTGCATAGCCTGTTTCCAATTCTCGCAGAACGTCGCAGCCAGCTCGCGGGCCTTCTTTCAGGCGGGCAGCAGCAGATGCTGGCGATCGGCCGTGCGCTGATGGGACGACCGCGTGTGCTTCTTCTCGACGAACCCAGTCTTGGTCTTGCGCCGGTGATCATTCGCGAAGTTTTCGATGCGCTGATCCGGCTGAACAAGGAGGGCCTGACGATCCTTCTGGTCGAGCAGAATGCGCGCCTTGCACTGGAAACGGCGGCGAATGCGGCGGTCATCGAGCAGGGCCGCATCGTCCATCAAGGCGAGGCCTCGGCCCTGGCCAACGATCCGGTCGTGGCCGACCATTATTTTGGCCGCGCAACTGCCGCCTAGGGTAGCGGGCGGGGTTCTCCCCGCATCAGGGGACAGACGTTGCATCGGACGCGATCTAGACAAAGCATGATGCAATTCTGTTCGCCACAAGAGTGCATGAACGCTCATCAGGCAGACAGGCATGTTCAGAGCGTCACCGAGATGCTTCGAGGCCAGAATTCTGCATCACGCGTTACTTTATTCCAAGGGAGGAAGATAATGAAACTGTTACGCAGAACACTGCTGGCCGGCAGTGTCGCAATGGTGGCAATGACGGCTTTTGCTGCACCTGGATCAGCCGAAAACATCAAGATCGGCGTGATGAATGCACTGACAGGCGCGTATGCCTTTGGTGGCGTGCCGATCCAGAACGGCATGAAGCTCGCTATCAAGGAAGCCAATGAGTCCGGCGTGCTGGGCGACACGAAGATCGACGTTATCGAAGCCGACTCTGCCGGCGACAAGGGCCAGACCATCACGCTGGTCAGCAAGTTCGCGCAGAGCGACAATGTGCTCATGATCATCGGCCCCACCACCAGCCTTGAGGCGACGGGCGGAGCGCCGGTCGCCAACGAACTCAAGGTTCCGATGTTCGTCATCGGCTCTTCCAAGGCTATCCTCGATGCCGGTCCATACTCCATGAAGGTGCAGTCTGTCGGCACCGACATCATGGGCCATCTGAGCAAATACGCAGTTGAGAAGCTCGGCGTGAAAAAGGTGAGCCTTGTCTTCGATCGCGCCAATGACGGCTTCGTCGGCCAGAAGGACGCTTTCAAGAAGCTGCTGGCCGATGCTGGTGTCGAGATCGTTTCTGAGGAGGGGATTCTTTCCTCCGATACCGATTTCCTGGCGCTTGCCACCAAGCTTGCCGGGCAGGATATCGACGCCTTCTTCGTGGCCGCGCCGGCGGAAGTCGGTTCCAACGTCCTGCTGCAGGCGCGTCAGGGCGGTGTTCCGACGAAGGTGCTTTTCCTCGGGCCATCGACCTTCGGCTCCGATTCCTTCATCGAGACCGCAGGCGGGGCGTCCGAAGGAGCGTTTGTCGTGTCTGACTATTTTGTCGGCGATCCAGGGGAACTCAACCAGAAGTTCGTGAAAGCCTATACCGATGCATACGGCCATGGCCCGGATAATTGGGCGGCAATGGGCTACGCGCTAGCCACGCTGGCGGTGCAATCGATCAAGAACGCCGGCCCGCACCCCGATCGGGAAAAGGTCAAGGACGCGATGAACGCGCTGCGCGACCAGCCGACCGTGATCGGCAATCATACATGGTCCATGGATGAGGGCCGCAACCCGCATTACGGTGCTGCGGTTCTCACCGTGAAGGACGGCAAATTCGAACTCGCCCAGTAAGGCGTCTTCGGCTTCCGGCCGCTATTCCCTATCGAAGGCCGCTCTCTCCAAAGGAGGGCGGCCTTTTTTGTCTCGCCCAAATGTCCCTTAACGAGGTACAGACGCAACCGGCCACCTTGAACTACCTCTCTTGCGACAATGAAACAGGGAGAGACGTCATGAGGTTCAAGGACAAGATCGTGATCATCACCGGCGGTGGTTCGGGAATGGGTCTTGCCGCCTCCAGGCTCTTTTCGTCGGAGGGCGCCACCGTTGTCATCGTCGACATCAAGGCCGAAACTGCGCAGAGCGCGGCCAAGGCGGTCGAGACTGCCGGTGGCAAGGCATTCGCTATCCAGGGCGATGTCGCCGACAAGGATGTGGCGCAGCAAACCGTCAAGAACGTTGTATCTCGCTACGGGCGCGTCGATATCCTGCTCAACAATGCCGGTATCGCCACGATACAGCCCGCCGAAGTGTATACCGAATGGGAACGCATTCTCGGCGTCAATCTCAATGCGCCGTTCTACTGGTCACAGGCGGTCGCGTCGCAGAGCATGATCGCCAACAGGAATGGCGCGATCGTCAACGTCGCGTCCCTGGCCGCGATGGTCGCCTATCCGGGGGATGTCGGCTACATCGCCGGCAAGGCAGGCGTCCTCGGTCTTACACGGTCGCTGGCCGTGGAGTGGGCCAAGCACAATATCCGCGTCAACTGCATCTGCCCCGGCTTCACCGACACACAGATCATCAAGGACATGGAAAAGATCGACCCGAACCGCTTCATTGAGCGACGCAAGCGTATTCCCATGGCGCGGGCGGCGCGACCCGAGGAAATGGCGGATGCCATGGCCTACCTGTCCTCGGATCAATCTTCCTACGTTACGGGTTCGGTGCTCAATGTCGACGGCGGCCAGATCGCGTTGTCGTCCGGCTGGTCGCCGGCTTGACCGGATCGGCCTGTCCCCCGCTCGCGCAGGACCGTGGTTAGCGGACGTAACCCCGCAAAGTGACAGCGGGTCGCCCGCAACCATGAGACAAATCAGGTTCACTCGTATTGGGAGGTGCGCGCATGAACGATGTTTCGCCGGTAAAAAGCGCAAGCGGTTGCCCGTTCAATGGGGCAGGCGCAGGCTTCACGCCTTACTACCACGAGGACATGTTCGAGGCGCTTGCCGAGGCACGGCGCAGCGAACCGGTATTCTACGATGAGGAGACCGGCTACTGGATCATCTCGCGCTACGATGACGTGCTTTCCATCATGCACGATCACGAGCGCATATCTGCGGAGAATACCAGTGAATCTGCCACGCCCTTGCATCAGGATGCTTTGGATATTCTGAAGAATGGCAAGTTCACGGCCGAGGCGATCCAGTCCAATTGCGACGGTCCGCGTCACGCGCGCGTCCGGAACGTGTCCTCTCAGTTCCTGAACATTCGCACCTTCGCACAGCTTGAGGGCGATATCAGACGGCTCGTGACCGAGGCGCTCGACGCCCTGGAGGGCAAGGAACGCGCCGATCTGCTCGCCGACTTCACCTACGAGCTTCCGGCGCAGGTGCTTTTCCTCATCCTGGGCATTCCGAAGGAGGATACACACAACGTCAAGAACTGGGCCGGCAAGCGCACGATCATGAATTTCAGCCCATCAACCTATGAACAGCAGATGGACGGTGCCAGGCATATGGTCGACTACTGGCGATACTGCGTGGACATGGTCGCCGATCGCATGAAGAATCCGAAGGACGACTTCGCCAGCAATCTGCTCAAACTCCGTAACGGTGATGACAGCGTCATTACGCTGAACGAGCTGACATCCGTCGTCTATGGCGTGGTCTTCGCAGGCCATGAAACGACAACCAGCCAGCTGACCAATGCGTTTCGCGCGCTTTTGACCGAGCGTGAAAACTGGGAAGCGCTTTGCGCCGATCCTTCGCTTATCCCCAACGCCGTAGAAGAAGCTTTCCGTTATTGCGGGGCCGTCATAAATTGGCGGCGCCGGGCGAAGACCGAAGTCGAGATCGGCGGCGTGAAAATACCGGCGGGCGGCAACATCATGCTTTCCTTTGCGTCAGCCAACCGTGACGAGAAGCATTTCGAGAACCCGGAAAAATTTGACATCCGCCGCAAGAACGCCCGCAAGCATCTGACCATGGGCAACGGTCTTCATGTCTGTCTCGGTGCCCCGCTGGCGCGTCTCGAAATGAAGATCATGCTCGAGGAGTTCACCCGGCGCTTCCCGGGCCTGCGTCTCTCGGAAGGCCAGAAGATCGACCACGCATACACTTATGTGTTCCGGGCGCCGCGCTCGCTCCCTGTCGAACTTCAATAGGCTTCCGGGGAAGGACGTTCCGCGTGAGAGACGAGGTAGCGTTCAGGTATATCGTCGGAAGGAACGGCATCCGGCTCAGAGTGGCTATTGCGGGCGAAGGACCACTGGTTCTCATGGTCCATGGGTTTCCGGAATCCTGGTATTCATGGCGCCACCAGATAAAGGCAATCGCTGGAGCCGGTTACACGGCGGGCGCACTGGATGTCCGAGGTTATGGCGGCTCGGACAAGCCGGAAGAGATTGCGGCCTATTCCGTGGCCGACCTTGCCGGGGACATCGCCGATGTGATCGATGCGCTTGGCGCAGGGCAAGCTGTGATCGTCGGCCATGATTGGGGTGCGGTGCAGGTTTATGCTGCTGCGATACGGCACCGGGAAAAGATAAGGGCGGTCGTCGGCATCTCGGTCCCAGCGTCAAAGTATCCGCAGGTGATGCCTTCGGAAAGCTGGAGGAAGCTTTATGCCGACACGCTGTTCTATCAAGTTTATTTCCAGAAGGAGGGCGTGGCGGAGGCCGAATTCGAAGCAGATCTGCCGCGGTTCGTGAGGATGTTCTTTACCAGCCTGTCGGCGGATGGCTCGCTTCAGGACAATGTTCTCATTCTCCCGAAACATGCGAAGCGGCTTCTCGATGGCCTGCCCGATCCGGCGCGCTTGCCCGGCTGGCTATCCCAAGAAGATGTGGATTTCTATGCCGAGAGTTTCAGAGCGGGCGGATTGCGTGGGCCACTCAATCGCTACAGATGTGCCGATATCGACTGGGAACAGATGCGGCCATACGCTGAGCGAAACATCGACCAGCCGAGCCTGTTTATCGGCGGCATTCAGGAGCCGACGCGTTACATGATACCCGGTATCGATCGGTTTGAAGATGCAGTTCCGCGCATGAGCGATATTCGCGGCGTCCATATGTTGGATGGCGTCGGCCACTGGGTTCAGCAGGAAGCGCCCGAGAAGACATCGGAACTCATCGTCGGGTTCTTGAGAAGCCTCTAGGAGCGATGGTCCCTCGTATGGTGACAGACCGGCTGCCGAGAGCGGCGTAGATTTCCGTTTCAGTCTCCTGCCCGGAAGAGAAGCTGGTCTGGAGACGTGCCTCTTGCCCGGTTCGAGATGAAGGTCATGCTCGAGGAATTCAGCAAGCGATATCCGAATGCCCGTCTCGCCGGTGACCGCAAGGTCGAATACGCGCCGGCGTTCGCCTTCCGCGCTCCGCAATCGTTGTGGGTCGATCTCGAAGGGTAGCCAACGCTCAACGCAAACGACGGTGAGGTTGGGTCGCGATCGGCTCGTCCATGCCGCATCATACTTCTGGAAAAGGAAGCCCAAATGATCACACCCGGTCGTTTTCAACCGCCGTCCCGTCAAATGGTAGTCTATGGGGAACCTGTCGCGGAGGCTCTGCCCAGGGTCGCCAAGGAGTTCTGGGTGACGCAAACGGTGATCGTGACCAACACGAGCCTTGCAGGTGAGGGCAGCCTGACCGCGAAGGTGTCCGGAATTTTAGGGGATACGCTGAAAAATACCGTCACCGGAATACGCGCGAATTCGCCGCGCGAGGATGTTGTTCGCGTTGCCACGGCACTTCGCAGCAAGGGTGTCGAGGCAGTGGTCGCGATCGGCGGCGGCTCGGTAGTCGAGGCTGTGAAAGCTGCACGCATCTGCCTGACGAACAATGTGCGCAACGCTGCCGACCTCGACCGCCTGAAGACGGCAACCACGGCGGCATCGCCGCGCCCCTATCTGATTTCTATCCCAACGACGCTCTCAGCTGCCGAATACACGCAATATGCCGGGATCACGGATGAGCGGACCGGCGTCAAGGATGCTTTTCATCATCAGGATCTGGCGCCCGACGCGGTCATTCTCGATCCGGAAATGACCCTCACTACGCCCCGACAGCTCTGGTTGAGTACCGGTCTGCGCGCGATCGACCATGCCATTGAAACATGGTGCGCCAAGAAACCGACGCCTTACTCGGATGCGACATCGCTCTATGCTGCGCGCGTGCTTGCCCGCTGGCTGCCGGTGAGCAGCAGAGAGCCGGAAAACCTCGAGGCGCGGCTGGCTTGTCAGGTCGCAGCTTGGATGTCGATCCAGGGTGCGACTGTCGGCGTACCCCATGGTGCCAGCCATGGCATCGGTCATGCGCTCAGCGCCGTCACCGGCATGACGCATGGCATCACCTCCTGCATCATGCTTCCGCACGTGCTGCGCTACAATCTTTCTGTGTCACGAGAGCGGCAGGACATTCTGGCCATGACGATGGGCCGGCCCGGTGAGCAACTGGCCGACATCGTATCGGGCATCGTTGCCGATCTCGGTCTTCCCGGAAGGTTGCGCGATGCGGGTGTCGGACGTGACCAGATCCCCGCGATCGCGAAGGCCGCGCTCGCAAACCCGCGCATCAAGGCCAACATCCGCGCCATCGAGAACGAGCGTGAGATGACGGGCATCATCGAAGCAGCTTTCTGAAGCGGCCAACGCTGCCTAGAGAATCTCGAAAACCTCGTAAACTGCGCCCTCGGCGGTTCGATAGCCTGCGCCGATGGCCAGTATGCCGTTCAGCCAAAGCAGGCGAGGTGCTGCGGTCTCGAACTGGATGATGGTGCGAAAATAATCCTCGCCATAAGCCACGGCTTCCGAATTCTTGTACCGCTCCATGATTTCCGGCGGGCCGTGGCGGCGGCCGACATAGGTCATGTAGATGAGTTCGCTCTCGTCGGTTTCGAGGACGAGCCGAACGTCGAGATGCATGCCGCCATCCGGCCGCATCATCAGGAAATCGCCGCCGCCAGGCAGGATTTTTCCATTGAGACGCTCGCCCCGGAAGGTGCCGCCCGTGACGAAGACCACCCGCCTCTGGTACCCGATCGGGACTGCGCCGATATGGGTGGCACCATTGGCGGTATGAGCCCGCATATCGAACAGCGGACGAAGCTTCACCTCGACCATTTCACATCCTTTCGCGATTTCAGGCCATGAGGATGCAGCAGTCTGGAATTGATTATGGTCCCTAGCGTCGGGGACATCTCCGAGACCCGGTGTCGCTAGAGTTGGATTGCGACCTGAGACCATCGAGGCAGCGTCCATTGATATCGGGTTGATCCTCCCAGTGCGCCGTTGGCGAAAACCAGCGGCGCACGCCGCACGTTCAAAACTCAAGGGCCGGACATCAGCCGGCGGATCGCCAGTTCTGGAGCACACAGCATGATGAATTATGGCTTGAAAGATCGCGTCGTGTGCATAACCGGTGGGGCTTCCGGCATCGGCAGGGCAGGCGCTCTTGCTCTGGCAAGAGACGGCGCACACGTGGCCGTCGCGGATCTGCGTCACGATGACATCGAGAAGGTTCTCGCTGAAATCCGTGCCTTCGGAGTGAAGGCCACGGGCTATGCTCTGGATGTGCGTGACGAGGAAGGGACCAAACGAGCGGTAGACCTCTTCGAAAAGGAACTGGGGCCGATCGATGGACTGTTTGCCTGCGCCGGAATTTCTCGTACTGCGCCAGCCGAGGCGCTGGATGAGCAGGATTTTTCGGATGTGATCGATGTCAATCTGAAGGGCCTGTTTTTTACCTGCCGCGAGATCGGCGGCCGTATGATCAAGCGCGGCAAGGGCTCGATCGTCTTGATAGGCTCTCTCGACGGACTCGGCGGGCATGCCGGACGAACCCACTACGTTGCATCAAAACACGCCGTCAGCGGTGTGACCAAGAACCTGGCGATCGAATGGGGACGGTATGGCATCCGCGTCAATTGCATTGCCCCGGCTTTCGTTGACACGCCGCTTCTCCGCGCCAACATGCCGCCGAATTTCATCGAAAACATCAATGACCGAACGCCGCTTGGCCGCATGGGAATGCCGGAGGAAATGGCAAGCGCGGCGTTGATGCTTCTCTCCGACGCAGCGTCCTACATTACCGGCGCCGTGCTGCCGATCGACGGTGGGCTTACCTCGGGGTTCTTCACGCGCAAGCAGGGTGGCGACTATGCCTCGAAGAAGCTCCTGGAAGCAGGCGTTTATTCCGAATAGACAGTATTGATGCCTCCGCAGAAAGGCACCGTGCCGCCTCCATTCTCTTTGGCCCTGAAGGTACAAAATGCCTGAAGTTCAGCTTCCCGTCGCCGACGAACTGGCGCTTCGCAACCTCCTTGCGCGTTATGCGCATTTTGCCGATGCGGGCGATCTGGAGGCATTCGCCGGGCTGTTCGTCGAGGATGGCAGCTGGACGCGAGAGAACTCGCCGCCTGTCGCGCTTGGCGGTTCGGGGTTGCCCTCCGAAACCGTGATCGGCCATGAAAAACTCATGGAGATGATCGAAAATTCGATCATCAAGCGGTTCGATCGAAAGTTTCGCCATCAGATGACCGATGTGCTGATCGAACCCGGTAATGGGCCGGACGATGCCAAAGGGCTCTGCCGCGCTCTGATTACCGACTGGCGCGACGGGCCGGGCAAGATCGCGATGTGCGGGACTTACACCTCGACTTTCGTACGCACCTCGGCCGGCTGGCGCTTCAAGAGCGTCAGCGTCAATGTGCTGCCGGCCTGAAGCGGCCCGCATTCAGGGGCGTGGAGCGAGATTAGCCTGCGGAATTCCATAGGAAATCGGCCGCATGATGTGAACATCCGTGCCGCGCAGCAATGGCCGGCCGTGTGCGCGTCGTTCCGATTCTCGTGCGGCGATGATCGCCTCATCACTCAAGTGTTCCTGATAGGCCCGCTGCATGGTCGTAGGGTCCGACCATGCCAGTAGCGTTACGGCCTGGTTGACCCGCGTGCCGAACCACGTGGCGAATACGCCAAGCACCGTGGCTCCGCGTGCGACCAGGAAGGGAAGGTCGGTCTGCGCGAGCGCGTCATGCGCTTTGTTTGGATCCTGATTGAGCACGTCATGAAAGCGCAGCTCATGCACCCCTTCTATGGGACCTGAGCTTGTTTCATCCCTGAATTGTGCCCATACGGGCGAGGGCCGCAGAATGAAGATGCTCGACCGTTCCACCCTTTGCTGCCCGGCGTAGTTCGCGCCTAGTTTCTCGATCCATTCGGGGTCTGCATAGAAACGCTTCCATGCCCGCACGCGCTCGTCGAGATTGGTCCAGGGAAGAATATAGGCATAGAGCGGCGCCAATGGGCCGGCATGGCTCTCCCAAAATCCAAGCGGTCTGGAGATGCCGTTTCGTGCGAAGATCGCCGGCACCTGCACCCCCATCAGATCGTGAAACTCCGGCATGCGCGTCGGGATCATCTGGTAGAGCCTGAGCTCGTAATATTCGTCGATCGTAAAGGCCGGAGCAAGTTGCGCACTCATCGAGACACTCCGAAATTGGCCAAAGGGGTGTTCCAGGGCATCGGCTCGAGTAGATATTGATCGAGTGTACCGAAGAGACGGCGACCGTAGCGGCCAAGTTCCTTTTGCCTCTGCGCGATGATTTTCGGGTCGCGGTCCATTTCGGACCATGCATGATGCTGGGTTTCCAGATCCGGCCACGCCAGCATGGTGACGAACATCGGCCGTTCTGGTCCGATCACGACTTCGAACACGCCGAGCAGGCGAGCACCCTGAGCTTGCAATGCCAGCAGGTCCACGCCGCCCAGAACGTCCACTGCATGGGCCTGCGATCCATTGAGTATGTGCTGGATGCGCATTTCGTGCACGCCGCCGACGGGCTGCGAGCTATCATCCTCGCGCGCGGCCGCCCACGCCGGAGACGGATCGAGCAGCCAGTTCTCAATGCTGTCGACAAGCGGCATTCCATCCGTGAGTTCCGCGCGGCGCGCTCGCCAGAACGGATCGGTCCAGAAGCGGGGAAAGCGCTCGTCGCGCTGGGTGAGGCTGTCCCATTTCATGATATAGAGGAACGCTGGCGTACGGCGTCCACTCAGCGCTGTCCACGATCCGATCGGCTTCGGTACACCATACCGGTCCCACAGCGACTCCGTGTGGGCAGGTGGGCCGCCCGGCACATCCGGCGCGCCGGCGATCGCCATGTCGTAGACGAGCGCCAGTTCCGAGGCCATGCGCCCATGCGCGACCGAATAGAAGCGAAACTCATACATGGGCGGCCTCAGAGGTCTCGAAAAGACTGGACAGGCGTCAGTGCTCGATAGCGCCATCCCCGACCAGAAAACCCTCGAAGGCTTTCTGGAAAACCAGCGGATTGAAATATTCTCTTAGCGAGGCGATCTTGCCGTCGCGAAGGCCGAAGATCATCACATAGCGCTGGTCGTAGATACGGCCGGTTTCCGGCACTTCGCTCTTACCATTCGCCTCGACGATCATACTGTTTCCATCTTCACTTTCATGCATGTCGTGAA
>VFQQ010000958.1_pt1 | contig 46277 bp, 46 predicted proteins | sample 3512341 | NCBI WGS metagenome assembly VFQQ01 (sample SAMN10412373, study PRJNA504923) | tailings metagenome | isolation source: Relicate 2 Philex TSF1 revegetated site | place: Philippines: Tuba, Benguet | collected 2017-08-29 | reverse complement strand
CGGCATTCACCTCGTCGAGGCTGTGAACAATGAAGTTCACCGGCGTGCGGAGCCGCTTCGTCACCGACAATTCGCGAATGAGCCGATCGTCGAGCTTCGACCAATAGTCCGCCCGATCGGTCAGCCGCTTGTCGTTGACGACGATCAGTAGATCATAGTCCGACTGGTAGCCCTTCGCAGTGTGCGGCTCGTCGACCCAGCCACCCCGCGCATAGCTGCCATAGAGGATGATTTTGGAAATCCGGCCTTTGCGCTTCCAGTCCTGCGTCGCGAGCGCCAGCGCATCCTCGAATTCCTCGAAGATGATCTCGACGACGCGCTCGATCTCGCGTTGCTTGTGCGGGGGAAGATGTTCGAGGCTGCTCTGCATTGGGGTCACCCTAACAAGGTGGCGGCACCCTTGCACCCGGAAGATTGTTCCGATGCGCAAGGATGCCGCAAGATGGCTGCCGCTCAGTCGGCGGGGGTCCAGATGATCGCGAAAACATCGTCGCGATCCTGCCCCGCGGCGCGGCCGAGATTGGCGTAGATGCGTCGCGGCCCGAACTCGGGGGTCGCGAGCGACAGCGAGACATAAGGACGCCCCGATTGCTCGGCGACGCGGATCCAGCCGGCTCCGATCTCGACGCCATCGGACCAGACGCGATAGTCGGGCTGCACATCGCTCGCCTTGCCGCGGTTGGGGCGTATCTCGATCGGTGCCTTGATCGACAGCGTGACGAGCTGGCCCACAAAGCCCTTCTCGATGCTGCCGCTGACGATGCCGATGCTCGCCATGTCCTGTCTCCTGCTGATCGACCCGAGACCATCCCGGGCGTGAAGCCGGGCAGGACGGCGGCACAAGGCAGGCGCGCACCCGCAGGGCCGAAGCGAAGCGGCGGAGCGGGACGAAGGACCGCTTGCGCGGCAGCCGCCGCCGTCCAGTTTGGCGAAGCGCCTCAGGATGGTCACGGACGCGCAGGACATTCAGCGAAAGACGGTGGGTAGCGTAAGCTGATGTCGAGAAAGGTTGGACTAGTTAGCGGGGATAGCGCGCAAGACCCGGAAGAACGCCTCACGAAAATCGGGATGAGGCTTCGCCTCAGTCCCGCAGTGCGTCGAGGACCCGGCATTGCTCGACGGTCGTGTGGCTGCAAATGTCGAGCAGTCCTTCGAGCGTTCCCTCAAGCGACTTCAGGGCAGCAATCTTCTCGCGCACTTCGACAAGATGCCGCGAGGCAATGCGATCGACATCGGCACAGGGCGTGCCTTCGGGCGTCTCCGACAGCGACAACAAGCTGCGCACGGTGTCGAGCGAGAATCCCAGCTCGCGCGCCTTTCGCACGAAGGTGAGCCGGTCGCGATGCTCTGGCCCATAGATGCGGTGCCCGCCGCCACTGCGCCCGGGCTCGGCCAATATGCCTATCTTCTCATAATATCGGATGGTCACCACCTGGCAGCCGGTGAGCCGGCCCAAATCGCCGATCGAGAAACTTTCCTGCATAAAGTGCTTGAACCTATAGTTGCTATAGGTCGTATAGGCCTGCGCGAACCACTTGCCAATTATGGAACGCGATCATGGATAAATGCTGCGGCGACGGCGATACCGCCTCGAAACCTGTCGCCGACAAGAGCGGATGCTGCGGCGAGACGGCGCCGAATCCGCCGGTGATCGACAGCTGCTGCGCACCTGCCTCGGGTTGTCCCAGCACGGCAGCGAAGGCTCCCGCATCCGACGCGCCTGCCGTCGATGCTCCGCGCCATTTCGCCGGGGATGATTGCTGCTCGGCAAAGGGAGACGAGATCGCGGCGCTCGGCGCCTATGCGGACGTTCGCCGCGTCCTGCAGATCGTGCTCGTCATCAACCTTGTGATGTTCTTCGCCGAGTTCACCGCGGGCGTGTTCGCCCGTTCGACTGCGCTGATGGCCGACTCGGTCGACATGCTGGGCGATGCGCTCGTCTACATTCTCAGCCTATACGCCCTGGAACGGAGCCTTCGCTGGCGCGCCGGGGCCGCATTGTTCAAGGGCGGGATCATCGCAGCCTTCGGAATCTGGGTGGCGATCGAGGTTGTTCTCAAACTCACCGGCGACATCGTGCCGACGGCGGGAACGATGGGCATTTTCGGCCTCATCGCGCTGGCAGCAAATCTAACCTGTCTCGCGCTGCTCTATCAGCACCGGAACCGCGACGTGAATATGTCGAGCACTTTCGAATGCTCGCGCAACGACGTCATCGCCAACACCGGCGTGATCGTGGCGGCTGCGGGCGTCTGGCTGACGGGGTCGGGATGGCCCGACATTCTGGTCGGGAGCATTATTGCCATCCTCTTCTTCCGGTCGGCGATCCGCGTTCTCAGCCAGGCATGGCCGCAATTTCGCGCCTCGCGACCGACTGTAGCGGCCGCCTTGGACTGAGCGCCGGTCGCTGTTGTCCAGGCCGCGGCGAAGCTCGTCGGCAGGAACCTCAAGCGGGCCCGCGCAGCCGTAACCCCTTCCCGGTGTCCAAGCGTCGACGTATAAGCCGCACCCATCGGCGCGCCGCCTTTCAAAGCGCGCGGCGATGGCATGAATTTTTCCTCCACACAGGGATCAGCAGATGACGTGGCCCAAAGGAACGCGCGCCCTCGTGCTGCATAATGCCAGGGCGCGGCAAGGCGAGCAGGCGCTCGTTCCCGTTCGCGAGCGCCTCGCTGCCGGCGGCCTTCTGGTGACGGTCGAACCGTTCGAGAGCCTCCCCGAAATCGCACGCGACGTGACACGGCTGCACCAAACCGCCGATATCATTGTCGTGTGCGGCGGCGACGGTTCGATCTCATCCGCTGCGCCCGCGGTGATCGAGAGCGGCCTGCCGCTAGGAATCATACCTGCCGGAACCGCGAATGACCTGGCGCGCACACTGTCCATCCCGCTCGATTTCGCGGCGGCGGCCGACGTCATTGTCGAGGGCCACAGCCGGGGGATCGATGTCGGCACGGTGAATGGCCATGCCTTCTTCAATGTCGCGAGCATCGGGATCAGCAGCGAGCTTGCGCAGAAGCTCGACCCGGCGATCAAGAAGAGGTTCGGCCGCCTCGGCTATGCCGTCGCCGCGCTGCGGGTCATCCTGGCTGCCCAGCGGTTCCGGGCGAGGATCAGGGAGAAGGGCGAGTCGAGGACCGTCAGCACCTACCAGGTCGCGATCGGTAACGGACGCCTCTATGGCGGTGGCAACGTCGTCGAGGAAAATGCCGCGATCGATGACGGCACGCTCGATCTTTATAGTCTCGAGGTCAAAAACCTCTGGAAGCTCGCCCTCATGCTTCGCGCCTTCCGCTCCGGCACGCATGGGGCGTGGAAGGAAGTGCGCACCGCCAAATGCGTCGAGTTCGATATCGAGACGCGGCGGCCGATGCCGGTGAACACCGACGGTGAGATCGTCACCGCGACGCCGGCGCATTTCCGAGTTTTGCCGCGCGCGATATCGGTGCTCGCCCCGTGCGAATGCCCCGTCACAGCCCGGCAATTCCCGCTCTATCACCATTGAGCCAAAGGACCGGCGACCCGCCGCGAAGCCCTTGTGAGAAGGACGGTTTTGCCGTAAATCGCGAAGCGCGGGCCGGGCCCCTCTGACGGTCGTACAGCGACGGCCGTGATGTCGGACCGCATCGAGCGACGCTCGGTGCAATTGTCTGCGTTCCCATCGATCTGCACCTTCGCGCGACCGGTTCAGTGGCAGCATCGCTGAGGAAGGGCGTTCGACATGGAAGGCTTGGTCACCCTGTTTCAGGATCCCGCAGTCTGGGCGGCACTGTTGACGCTCGTGGTGATGGAAATCGTCCTCGGCATCGACAACCTCATTTTCATTTCGATTATCTCCAACAAATTGCCCGAAGCCCAGCGACAGAGAGCCCGGCGCATCGGCATCTCGCTGGCCTTGGTCATGCGCCTCGCGCTGCTTTCGGTGATCGCCTGGCTCGTCGGACTGACGGCGATCGTCGTCGATTTCGGATTGCAGGGCGCGCCGGACGCCTATGGCAAGCCAAGCTTCGAAACCGCCTTTTCCTGGCGCGACATCATTTTGATCGCCGGCGGCCTCTTCCTGATCTGGAAGGCGACTTCCGAAATCCACCATAATGTCGATCCCAACCCGAACGACGATGTCTTCAACGCGGGCAAGAAGGCGCTGACGTTCGGATCAGCCATCGTCCAAATCCTGCTGCTCGATCTCGTCTTCTCGGTCGATTCCATCCTGACTGCCGTGGGCATGACCGAACATCTGCCGATCATGGTGATCGCGGTGGTTTCGGCGGTTCTCGTCATGCTGCTTGCGGCCGACCCGCTGGCCAACTTCATCCGCGACAATCCGACCGTCGTGATGCTGGCGCTCGGTTTCCTGCTGATGATCGGTGTCGTGCTGATCGCTGATGGCTTCGGAGCAAAGGTGCCCAAGGGCTATATCTACACCGCCATGGCGTTTTCGGCCGGGGTAGAAGGGCTCAATATTTGGGCGCGGCGCCGGCGTGAGCGGGTCGCGCTTGCAAAAGCCTCGGGCGAAACCGCCGAGTCGAAATAGTCGAAGCCCGGCAGCACCGAAGCTGTTCTGCCGTCGTTTCCGGAAAATAGACTCGATCTGGATCTATCTCGGTGCAGTCGGCTTGCATGCCGCAGCGGCAAGGCTATGCTTTGAACTGCATCGGGCAAGGCGCACGGTGCCAGGCGTGAGAACCTGCATAGCTTAGTTTTCCTATTCCATCCTGCCGGGTGGCCGCTGCGCATGTCCAAGCCCTAGGGCTAAAGGCGGCGGCGCTTGTTCGCTAAGCAAGTTCTCAACGCCCGGCTTGCCGCCTTTGTCCCGAACGGGAAGGCGGCAGGTATGGACTTCGAGGACAAGGACAGCGAGCGACCGGGTGTTGCCGGCGACGATCCCTTGCCGCCAGAGGATTGGGAGCGCTTCGGCCGCTCGGCGCGCATCGAGGCGATCTACTCCGAGCACCGGCCGCACATCACCCGCTTCTTCCGCGGACGCGCCCCGAACCAGGATGTCGGCGACCTTGTGCAGGAAGTCTTCAGCCGCTTTGCGAGCGCGCGCGGCGGCCTCGCTGCGCTGGTCGAAGGCCCCGGCGCCTATCTGGTGAAGAGCGCCCGGATGCTGCTCGCCGAATATGCCCGCGCCGACGGGCGCCGTCACCGGTCGCAGCACGACAGTTTCGGCGATGAACATGAGGGAGCGAGCGACCCGCACTCAGCGCTCGAGGCGCGCGATGTTCTGCGCCGGGCAGAAAGAGCCATTTCGAGGCTATCTCCGCTCACGCGCGAGATTTTCCTGATGCATCGCTTCGAAGGACTACGCTATCCCGAGATCGCTCGAATCAAGGGAATCAGCGTGAAGACGGTCGAAAGCCACATGACCAAAGCCCTTGCCGCCATCAAGCGCGCGCGGGGTAAGCAGTGAGCCGCGCCGATAGCGAAGCCACCGGCTGGCTCGACAAAATGATGGGACCCGATGCCGAATTGCACCGGGAGGCGTTCGACGAATGGCTGGCCAAGCCGGGCAATGGCAAGGCCTATGAGGAAGCGCGCGACAATTGGAACTGGGCTGGCGACATGTCGACCGCGCGGATCGCGGCCGATGTTCGGGCCGATGCTCGGGAGCGTGAACCCGGCGGGCGGCGATGGGCTTTTGCCACAATTCTCGCTGCGGTGATCGCGGTCGGATTCGCTTGGTATCTGGTCGGTCGCGACAGCGATCGGCCGATCATCGCCTCCAATTCGGCGCAAGGCGAGAGCCAGCTCGCCGACGGGACGCGCGTGACGCTGATGGACGGCGCCCGCATCGAGACGCGCTTCTCGGACGGCGAACGCCGCGTCATCCTGCATGACGGCCGCGCCAGGTTCGAGGTCGCACACGACGCGTCGCGGCCCTTCCTCGTCGAGGCCGGAGATTCGGTCACGCGCGCGCTCGGCACCATCTTCGAGGTCGATCTCCGCGCGGATGTTCCGCGCATCGCGCTGGTCGAAGGCTCGGTCGAAGTGCGGCGCCTCGAAGGCGGAAAGGCACTTCGCCTCCGTCCCGGCGAACGCGCCGAGGTCAGGTCGACCGGCCCCCAGACGATCACGGGTGAGGAAGCGAAAGCCCCGGCCAAATCGCTGTGGGCCGACAATCTCCCGCTTGGTGCGATCCTCGACCGCGCGGGCCGCGAGAATAGCGTCAAGATCAGCTTGGCGGACCCGGCGCTGGCGTCGCTACAGGTGACGGGACGCTTCGAAATGACCGATGCCCGGAAACTTGCGCTGAAGCTCGGCGCCGCGCTCGATCTCAAGGTCGAGTTCGGTGCGAACGGACCAATTCTCGGCGCGAAATCCGACTAGACGCCTAAGAAAAACCCATAGGGTGTTCGGAGCACCCGTCATTTTTTCCCTTCATACGGCCAAAATCGGCCGCACGGGAGGGATGAATGACGATGAAATTTTTCGCGGCCGTTCTGGCTTCGGGCGTATCGGCGACCGCACTCTATGCACCCAGAGCGTGCGCGCAGACGGGCGAGCAGACGTACAACATCGAGGCACAGCGTCTTAGCGATGCGCTTCGCAAATATTCGGACATTTCCGGCCGCGAGGTCATCGCGGCTTCGAGCCTGTTGGAAGGTCGACGCAGCACCCGGGTTCGCGGGCGACTGTCCCCCGACGCCGCCCTTTCCCGCCTCCTGTTCGGCACGGGCCTGACGATTGAACTCGTCGAAGGGGCATGGGTGCTCCGGTCGGGAAACGCCGATGCGGTGGGCCTCAGTTCGACTGAAATACCTTCGAGCGAAGCCATCATCGTTACTGGCTCGCGCATTCGGGGTGCGGGGCCAATCGGTTCGCCTGTCGTCACGATCGATCGCGATGCGATCGAGAAGAGCGGCTATGGGACCGTCCAGCAGATGCTGCAGTCGCTGCCGCAGGCTTTTGGCGGAGGCGTGACCGAGACTACACTCGGCGCGACGACGCGAAATGGGGCCGGAGCGGATGCGACCTACGGTAGCGGGATCAACCTGCGCGGCCTTGGGACATCGTCGACGCTCGTGCTTATCGACGGGACCCGCCCCGCGCTCGGAGGACTTGGTGGCGCCTTCGCCGACATCTCGCTGATCCCGGTTACTGCAGTGGAGCGAATAGAGGTGCTCACCGACGGTGCCTCGGCGATCTACGGCGCGGACGCGGTGGCGGGTGTCGTCAATCTCCGGCTCCGCAATCGCTTCGAGGGTACCGAGACGCTGCTCCGCGCGGGAACGTCCGATGGCGACATGACCGACCTGCAGTTCAGCCAGATTGTCGGCAAAGGCTGGGATGGCGGTCATGTCATGATCGCCTATCAATTCTCCCAACGAGGGGCGCTGGCGGCAGCAAAGCGCGACTTTGCTCGCGAGGATCTGCGGGCTCTTGGCGGCGCCGACTATCGCTCACTCTTCGCAGCCCCGGGGACGATCACTGCTGCCGACGGCCGGATTTTCGGTATTCCCGCTGGCCAGAATGGAAGTGCGCTCACCGCCGCCGACCTGCTTCCCGGCATCCAGAACCGGCGCGACAATCGCGTTGAGGCCGATCTGTTGCCGCGGCAGCGCGTCCACAGCCTCTATGCCAGCGGAGAAGTCGACATCACCGACACTTTGACTCTCCGTGCCAACATCCTCGCTGCCGAGCGCCGCTACCGACAGAAAGGCAAAACCGACTTCTTCCGTACGGCGGTAGTCCCAGTGACCAATCCGTTCTATGTCGACCCGATCGGGACGAACGAACCCGTCTCGGTTGCCTACAACTTCACGAACGACCTCGGTTCGCAGATCAATCGGGGCCGAGTCTGGGCGGTATCGGCCTCCGCGGGCTTGGAGCAGCAAATCGGGACATGGCGCGTCCAGCTCGGCGGCAATTACGGCCGGCAGAAGAGCCGGGCGAACTTCGACAATGCGGTCAATAGCGCCCGCCTTCGCGACGCGCTCGCCGACACCAACCCGGCGACCTCCTTCAACGTGTTCGGAGACGGCACTGCGAATAATCCGGCGACGATTGATAGCATCCGCGGCACCTATGCAACGATCGACACCTTTGACAATTGGTCCACGGCAATACGCGCCGACGGCCCGCTCTTCCGTTTGCCCGGGGGCGAAGTGCGCGTAGCTGCAGGCGCCGAATATCGCCGCGAGGCATATGACTATTTCACGATCAACGACATCAGCTTCACCACTCCGGACGCCTCGCCCTTCTTCGGTCTACCGGGTCCGCGCACCGTCAAATCTGTCTACGCCGAATTGCTGATTCCGATATTCGGCAACGACAATGCGGTACCGGGCTTTCGCAAGCTTGACCTGACGCTCGCTGGACGGATCGAGGACTATAACCAGTTCGGCCGTACCGAGAATCCGAAGCTCGGTGTGCGATGGGAACCCGTCGATGGGGTTGCGCTGCGAGCCTCCTACGGAACCTCCTTCCGCGCGCCGCTCTTCTCCGAACTCATCGGTGAGACGGTCGCCTTCTACACCACCCTGCAGGTTCCCGATCCCTCGACCCCTTCGGGCACCGCCAATGTCATCGGGCTCTTCGGCTATGCACCCGACGTCCAGCCCGAGACCGCGACGACTTGGACTACAGGCTTCGACATTGCCCCGTCCTCGCTTCCCGGCGTCAGGGCATCGCTGACCTATTATGACGTCGATTATCGGGACAGAATCGGCAGCGCGAGCGAGGACTATCTCCGCTTCCTCGTCGACCGCGAATCCTTTGCGGGCGTGGTCACCGAAAACCCTGCACCCAGCGTCGTTCAGGGCTATTTCAACTCCCCGCTCTTCTTCAACCCATTCGGCTTCGCACCGGACGACATCGTCGCCATTCTCGACGGGCGGACTCGCAACCTCTCGGCTGAGCGCCAACGCGGGATCGATTTCGATGTCGGCTACGCTCCCGAGCTTTCGGGCGGCACGCTCGACCTCGGCATCGCGGGCACGCATATCTTCTCGATTAAGCGGCAGCTCACCGAGGGCGCGCCGTCGATCGACGTCGTCGGCCTCTATGCCAGCCCAGCGAAATGGCGGCTGCGGGGCCGGGCCGGATGGTCGAAGGGCGGCTTTTCGGCCAATGCCTTCATCAACCATATCGGCGGCTATACCAATCAGACAGTGCTGCCGGCTGCTCGGGTGTCGTCATGGACGACGGTGGACACCAGCCTCTCGCAGCGGTTCGGCGGCGATGACAGTAGCGATCGCACACTTACGCTGTCGCTCAGCATCCAGAATCTGTTCGATCGCGACCCGCCGTTCATCGAGGTGCAGAGCAGCACCTCTGCACTCGGCTATGATCCGGAAAAGGCCAATCCCTATGGTCGGACAGTCGCGATCCAGGCGGTAGTCCGATGGTGAACCGGGCGGGACTCCTACTCGCAATGCTGGCTGCGGCGCCCGTCGCAGCCGGCCAGACGACGGCGCGCGAGATCGCAGAGGTCGCGGATATCTCGGGCCTCACCGCGTCGCCAGACGGACGCTGGGTCGCTTACAGGATCGAGCGGCCATCGACGGTGACGAACCGGATCGATGTCGACTGGTATATCGTCGATGCAAATGGCGGGAACCCGCCCCGCGCGCTCGGCCGCGTCGGAACGGCGCTCATCTACGAGGTCGGCGTTGTCATGCCCGGCGAGGCGCAATGGGCGCCGGACAGCCAAAGCCTCATCGTCCGCGGACTTGTCGACGGGCGGATAGCGCTCTGGAGGAGCAGCATCGACGGCTCCGGCTTCGTGCCCGTCGTCGAAGGCGATGGCGATATCGAGACCTTTGCTGTCCTCCCTGACGGCTCGATCGTCGCCAGTGAGGGTCCGTCGCGTCAAGCCATTGCGCGCGCCGAGGACGATGAGCGCGAAGCTGGCATTCTCGTCGATGGTCGCGTCGACCTCGCCGCCCCGCTCTACCGTGGGGGTATGGTCAATGGGCGCGCCGCCACGCAACGATTCACCGGTGACTGGTTCGACCGCGCGCCGCTGCTCGCCGATCGGCCGCGCGTGGTCGGCGTCCACGACAATCGCGCGGGAAGCGCGCGGCCTGCAAGCAACAGCGAACGGGCAGCTCTCCCGCCCCCGCTGCCGCGCTCAGCGTCCGAGCCACCCGCAGCGCTTCGAGCGAGCCTCCAGGCCGCCGGCGTCTGCTTCGAGATGCTGGGCTGCGCCGAGGGATCGCGGCGGCTCGCGGCGATCCTCCCGCTCCCCGACGGACGCACCGCCGTGACGACCCGTGACCGCGCGCTCCGCGAAGCGATCATGATCTGGTCCTCATCGTCGGACTCGCTTGATCCCCTCGCCGAAACTGACGGCCTGCTTTCGGGCAGCCGCGACGAAGATGCGCCCTGCGCCGCCACGGCTTCCGCTATTTTCTGCGTCGAGGCCACCCCTTCGGTGGCGCCGCGCCTCGTTCACATCGCATTCGATGGGACGAAAACAGTTATCGATACCCCGAACAACCTTCCTGACAGCGACGGCGGGCTCCTTGCCGAAACCATCGCCTGGCAGGTGAGCGGCAGCCGTGCGTCGGGTGTTTTGATCCGCCCGAAGATCCCCGGGCGGCTGCCGCTCTTCGTTACCTATTACCGTTGTCCCGGTTATGTGCGTGGCGGGCTCGGCGACGAATATCCGCTCCGCGCGATGGCCGCCAAGGGCATCGCCACCCTTTGCATCAACGTGCTACCGAGCGCCGACAACGCCGAAGCACGCTACGCGCTCGGTCTCGATGTCGTCGAGGCGGCAGTCGATCATCTCGACGAGAAAGGATTGATCGACCGAACTCGGGTAGGAATGGGCGGGCTCAGTTTCGGAAGCGAGGTCACGATGTGGACCGCGACCCACAGCAATCTTCTGAAAGCGGCCGCGATCGCATCGACCAGCATCGGCCCTGCCTATTACTGGTTCAACGAGAGGCCGAGCCGCAAGATGTTCGCGGACAATCTTCGTCGCAACTGGAGGCTCGGATCGCCCGATAGCGATCCCGGCGCATGGAAGCATATGTCGCCCGCAGCAAAAATCGACCGCATCCGCGCGCCAGTCCTGATGCAGTTGCCCGAAAGTGAGGCTCGGCAGACGATCGAGCTGCAGAGCAAGCTTGCGACGGCGCAAATGGGGGAGATGCACATCTTCCCCCTGGCGCCGCACATCAAGTTCGAACCGCGGCAGAAGCTTGCTGTCTATCAGCGCAACCTCGACTGGTTCCTCTATTGGTTAAAGGGCGAGGTGGACGCTGATCCGGCAAAATCGGCCCAATATGCCCGCTGGTCGAGGCTCGCTCCGCCCGGACGCAATGCTTCGACCGATCGCGCCCAAAGTTCGCAGTCAGCAATTTCGAGCAGCCGGAAGTAGAGGAAGTCGCCATCGGCCAGGTCGCGGGCCAGATAGGCTTCTATAGCGGTAAGATCGAGCAGGCCTTGGGCGGCGAGCCGGCCGCCCAGAAGCAGGTCCCTGACCCCGCTGCGCTGCCGAAGATAGGACTGGGTCGCAAGAGACTCGATCCGCCCCTTGCCGCGCCGCCACACTACCTCGGGAGGCAGGCGGCGGGCGAAAGCGGCGCGCGCCACCGCGCGGTCGCGACCACCTTCGATCCAGGTCCAGCTCGGCACCGAAAGGCAAAATTCGACGACAGGCTGCGACAAAAGCGGCGCGACGACGTCGCGGTCCGCCCAGCGCAGTGGCCGATCAACGAAATCGAGGATCCGGCGCACGGCCTCGACATGGCTTCGTTTTGCTTGGCCCTGCTCGGAGGTTCCCACGTCCCAAGGATGCACAAACGGCACGGACGGTATGGCATCCGCACCGACAAACTCGATCTCGCTACGCCAATGCTCGCGAGGCCCGCGCCGCCGCGCCTGCCACGCGAGCCGAGCGGCATCCCACAGTGTGGCTCCGCCGCCGCGCGCGACATCGCGAAGCACGGCAAAGGCGCGGCGCCCGAATCCGAAGGTCGCCGCTGCATCTAGAAAGGGCGATACGGACCCATCGAAGGAGAAGATATTATCACCGCCGATGCCGCCGAACACCGATACGTCTCGGCCCTTCACTATCCGCTCGAAGGCGTGATCGATACCGCGCAGAACCGCATACGCGCCCGGTCGCAGGCCAACGATCGCGGGGGCCGCGACGAGGTCGATATCGGCGGGGTCCAGTGCGGCTTCGGAAAGGCTGATGCCGCAGTGGGCTGCAACGGCTTTCGCATAGTGCCGCTCGTCACCATCTGCCCCCGGGGTGACGAAGTTCACAGCCGCATAATCGACGCCGCCGGCGGTCAGCGCCGCAGCGACTATCGAGGAATCGAGGCCACCAGACAGTTCCAACATGATGTCGGGGCGACTCCGCCCCCAACAGCGCACTGCATCGATCAGCCGCCGTTCGAGCTCCGGCGCCAGCTGTGCGATACCCGTCGAACGGGCTTTGCCGACATGCTCCCAAGGAGACCATAGCATCGTAGTCCACGGCTCCTTGCCGTCCCAGCTCAGCCGCATTCCCGACAGGAGTTCGGCCAACCCGCCTATGCCTGTGCGCTCGGTTCGCAGATTGCTGTAGACGAGGGCCTGGGATACGAATTCCCAGTCGATAGAGAGCCGATCGATCAATTCGGCGAAAGGCTCAAGTCGGGACGCGCACAGTATCCCGCCCCGCCATCGTGTCCAATACAGGGGCAATCCGGTTAGCGGCGCCCGGTCGATCCGCCATCCTGATTCGTCGCGGGTGAAAGCAATAAAGCTGCCCCATCCATCCGCAGCGCCCTGGCATGTCGCACCCGTCAGCGAGAAGATGTCGCCAAGTACCACCGCTCCGTCCGGCATGACGCAGTCGGGGAGCGCATCCCCGATAAAGAGCGATAGCCCGGATTTGCATGGCCGAGCGCGTAGGCCGAACCGACCGGCAACGCCAGCGACAAGTTCCGCCGCATCCTCGTTACCGAGAAAGGCGAGCAGCGCACGTCTCATCCGACTACCAGAATCGGCGTGTAGTTGCGTGCTTCGGCGGATGTTCCGGTGAGGACGGTCTCGGGAGTCTGGAGCCAACAATGCGCCGCAAATGGGTCAAGCCTAACGCCGAAGACGAGCGTCGTGGCGAGCCGGCGGGACAGCAGGATATGATCGAGCGCGAGCGCATCGATGAGACAGCGCGTCGGCACAGGAACGAGCCATCGACACGCCGCGAAGCGCTGAGCAATGTCGACGACAGCGCTTTCGTCGCCGGCAACGCCAAGTCTACGCTTCGCTTTGGCAATCTTACCGATCGTGGCGCCGATCGCGGTGGGCCTCATCGCGCGCCGGGCCGAGCGTAGCGCCAAAGCCGTCCGGACGCTCATCGCCAGACTGAAGGCGACGTCTTCCCCCGATGCCAGATCTTGGAGCGGAACGACGGCTCGCGATGGCTCGATCCGCGTCGCAGCATCACAACGCACAATCAACCCAGTCACGGAAAGTCGCGTCATTGCGTCGCTGTCGACCGCCTTACCAGCGCGAAGCCGGTCGAACGCGACGCGATCCTTTCCCCGAAGCGATAGATATTTGTCGCGCGTTAGGTCGAGGAAAACGAGTTCGCCGCCTGCCTCGCAAAAACCAACTCCGGGCGTTAGCTGCCATCCCATAACCAATGTCCCGCAGGTTCGGGAGCGGCGGTGAACCGCTCCCTGCACCCGGTCAGTCCTGCGAGATCGCAGGACGGATCATCCGGCCCGCCGGCTCAAACGGAGGACCCCAGTCGCCCGCGGTGTCCGCGCTCACGGTGCCGAGTTCGACGAGATCATTTTCTTCGCGTTCCATCGTCATTTCCTTGTGCTGGATATGAAAGGCGGCGTGCCGGGGGCCAGGCTGGCCGACCCCCGGCTCCCGGTCAGTCGACGCTGAGGCCGAGCGGCTTGAACTTGCCACTGGTCTCGCCGCCGAGGCCGACATCGCCGGCGGTGTCATCGCTGACGCTGCCGAGCTCGATCAGTTCACTGGGTTCGCGATCCATGATCGTTTCCTTCCACAATGCCGCGGAATTGCGGCTCTCTCGAAGCTAAGGAGGCCGCGCCGTATAGGAATTTTATACGACTCATATTCTCCGAATATTTTCCAGCGGCTCGGAGCGCTGTCGGATCTCTGCAACGACGCGGCCCGCATAATGGGCGCGGCGACGATGGAAGCGTGTGATTTTGCTGCGCAAAGCACTCCAACGGCCGAAACGATAGTCGTCCGCCATCGCAGTGAGCGCATGGGCAGCAGTCCCGTCGACACGCACCTCCAAAGTGCGAATTGTCATGCTTCGCTCGACAATATTGACGATCGCAGCGCGAAGTTCGCCATTGGAACTGCCGATCGCGATGGTGCGAAAGAGGCTTTCGATTGCTGCCGGATACGAGTCGTGAGTCGCGAGATCGATCAGTCCGCCCGGCAAATCGGGTCGCGGCGACCTCCCCTTGAGTGCCATCGCGAGCAGTGCGCCGGCCCAGCCATAGAGGTCAACAAGATCGGCCTCGTTCAAGAGAGGCTGCCGGAACCCCTCCTGGTGCCAGCTCTCGATAATGCGCTCGCCCGAGAGGCGATAAAGGGCATCACGGACCGGGGTCGCGCTCGAGGCAAGCGATTTCGCGAGATGCACGGGCTCGAGGCGCGTACCGGGCGGATAGGTGCCCGACAGGATACGCGCCTTGAGGTCCAGATAGACCCGCTCCATCGTGGTGCCCGGGCTCATGCCGCGAGCGTCCCGTCTCCGCCCGTCAATCGTTGGTCGCCGATAGGCGGAAGGCGCGCCGACGAGACTGCACATTTGCCCGAACGACCAGTGCGTGGGCGCGACCGGCGCTTCGCGATCGGGAAGGAGCAGGCTCAGCCGCTCGGGTTCGTCGGGTGTAGCCACGACGCGAATGGCGCGCGTTTCGACAGTATGCGCGGTCGCGGTCTCGGCTCGCGCGCGCACCGCATCATAAAGGTCGGAGAGGGAAAGATAGCGCTCGTCATCCGGCCGCGAGAGCCATTCGGACGAGACGCGGCCGATGCGCTGGCCGCGCGAGATATCGACCTTGTAGCCCGGGGACGAATCGCGGGCGAGAGTGCTGGGTAGAAGGGTCATGGCGTGTCTCCGCGACGGGTCCGGAAGACTCTCTCCCGGTTTCAACCCGCCACCTTGCCACTTCCGCCTCTCCCTCTGCGGCCACCAACGGTGGCCGGGCTTCGCGGCGGTTCATAGCCTCGCGAAGACGCTGACATTCTCCCCAGAATATTGGCATCGCGTGATTGCAAACCCTTTTTCTTTGAACCGGCTGGCCCGTTCTTACCTGCACGAAAATGCCAAGGTCTTGCTCAGGCTTGACCCGCAGCTCCTCCGGACGAGGTTTGTCCCTTTGCGCAAGTCGGCTAGTGCCGGAAACGGACGTAATAATCCGACCGGGATCCGACGGCCGACCTGCGGCTTCACTGGATGAATGTGTTACTCGAACACCCTAGCCGAGGCGTCTAGCCACCGATCGAACTGAGGCGCAGGCCGGCGTCCCGTCCTCGCCCGTTCCGCGAATCGAGATTTCTACAGGGCGGCCTTCATTGCAGGCGGCATCCAGCAAATCCTCCTCGACATCGTGTATGTCGATCTTCATCCGCCGCGTCCAAAGCGAGTTCGGATCGCCAGCCATCTGCCCGATGCGGATATAGACAAATCGGCGCTCCGGCCCTTCCCGCCGCACTTGATCGCCGAAGAATTTCGGGCCTGGTCCGACGCGGACGGTAAAATCGAACTCCAGAGATTCGCCCGCCTTCGAGGATTTCGCGTCAAGCGGCCCGTCGTTCTTGTCCTGCAAGCTGTGAAGAACACCCACCACTGGTTGCTCGATGACGATCCGCATCGCGATCTCGCGCTGATTTTTCCGTACCATGGCCAAATCTACAGCCTGATCGGCGGTTCGCTCAACCAATCCAAAGCATCGGATATTTACGATGCGATTTGACATGCGAAAATCCATCGAATAATCCCGATGCATGAAGAACGATGCCGCCCTGTCCGCTCTCGCCGCGCTTGCGCACCAGACGCGCCTCGAGGCGTTCCGTCTGCTCGTCAAGCATGAGCCGGACGGCCTTTCGACCGGCGATCTCGTCGAAGCGGCTGGCCTCACGCAAAGCACCTTTTCGACCCACCTCGCGGTGCTGGCGAAAGCAGGCCTTGTGAAATCGGAGAGGCGCGGCCGCCACTTCATCCAGCGCGCGGACATCGACACGCTGCGCGGCCTGATGCTCTTCCTCGCCAAGGACTGCTGCCAAGGCCGGGCCGAGCTTTGTGAACCCCTCCTCGCCGAACTTGCCTGCTGCTGACCGGCGCGATCGCGCCGAGGGAGACTTTCGATGACCGACAAGATTTACAATGTGCTGTTCCTGTGCACCGGAAACAGCGCCCGTTCGATCCTGGCCGAGGCCTTGCTGAACCGCGATGGCGCAGGACGATTCCGCGCCTACAGCGCGGGCAGCTTCCCCAAAGGCGAGGTCCATCCGCAAGCTCTTGCGCTTCTCGGCGAACTCGGCTTCGTGACCGAGGGCCTTCGCTCGAAGAGCTGGGACGAGTTTTCGGGACCCGACGCCCCGGTCTTCGATTTCATCTTCACTGTCTGCGACAATGCGGCCGGCGAAACTTGCCCGATCTGGCCCGGCAAGCCGATGAGCGCGCATTGGGGGATCGAGGATCCCGCAGCAGTCGAAGGCCCCGGCCAGCGTGAAGCCTTCGAACATGCGCTCCATTATCTCTCGAACCGCATTTCGCTCTTCCTCGCGCTGCCGCACGAAAGCATCGACGAGATGGCGATGGACCGGAAGCTGAAGGAAATCGGCCGCACCGAAGGCGCCTCTGGCGGACAGGAGGCGGACGCATGACTGCGGACATCGTCATCTACCACAATCCCGAATGCGGCACCTCGCGCAACACGCTCGCGCTGATCCGCAACGCCGGGATCGAGCCGCACGTCGTCGAATATCTGAAAACACCGCCGTCGCGCGCGCTTCTCGAACAGTTGGTCGACCGCGCGGGCATCACGCCGCGCAACCTGCTCCGCGAGAAGGGAACGCCGTATGCCGAACTGGGGCTCGGCGACGAGACTCTCGACGACAGCGCGCTCATCGACGCGATGATGAAGCATCCGGTTCTCATCAACCGTCCGCTCGTCGTGTCGCCGCTCGGTGTCAAACTCTGCCGCCCGTCCGAAGCCGTGCTCGACATACTTCCGGCAGGCCAGCTCGGCGCCTTCGCCAAGGAAGACGGCGAGCAGGTCATAGATGCCGCCGGCAATCGCGTTCAGGCCTAGGAGATCGACATGACCGCCGCAGCCAAGCGCGAACGCCTGTCGTTCCTCGACCGTTATCTGACGCTCTGGATATTCCTCGCCATGGGACTCGGCGTGTTGCTGGGGTCGGTCTTCAAGGGACTGCCCGCCGCGATCGACGCCATGTCTATCGGCACGACCAACATCCCGATTGCGATCGGGCTCATCCTGATGATGTATCCCCCGCTCGCGCGCGTTCGTTACGATGAGCTTCCACGCGTGTTCGAGGACAAGCGGGTCCTGACGATCTCGCTGATCCAGAACTGGGTCATCGGGCCGGTGCTGATGTTCGCGCTCGCGGTCATCTTCCTCGCGGACAAGCCCGAATACATGACCGGACTTATCCTGATCGGTCTCGCGCGGTGCATCGCGATGGTGATCGTGTGGAACCAGCTCGCCAAAGGCGACAATCAATATGTCGCAGCATTGGTGGCCTTCAACTCGATATTCCAGATTCTCTTCTTCAGCGTCTATGCCTGGTTCTTCCTGACCGTGCTGCCGCCGCTCTTCGGCCTCGAAGGCAGCGTCATCGACGTGAGCTTCTGGACGATCGCCGAAGCGGTGCTCATCTATCTCGGCATCCCCTTTCTCGCGGGCTTCCTCACGCGCAAGATCCTCGCGAAGGCGAAAGGAAATGAGTGGTACGAGACGCGCTTCCTGCCGAAGATCGCGCCGATCACCCTCGTCGCGCTGCTCTTCACCATCGTCGCGATGTTCAGCCTCAAGGGCGGCGAGATCGTCACCATTCCCGGCGACGTGGTCCGGATCGCGATCCCGCTCACCATCTATTTCGTCGTCCAGTTCCTCATCAGCTTCTGGATGGGCAAACTTATCGAGGCTGACTATCCGCGCACGACTGCGGTCGCCTTCACCGCCGCAGGCAATAATTTCGAGCTCGCGATCGCGGTCGCCATCGCCGCTTTCGGCCTCGCTTCGCCGGTGGCCTTCGCCGCCGTGATCGGCCCGCTCGTGGAGGTCCCCGTCCTCATTCTCCTCGTCGGCGTCGCTTTCCGCCTCGGACGCCGCTGGTTTCCCGCGACCGTTCCTTCACAAGTCTGAGTATCATGACAGAACCGACCTATACTCGCCTGCGTACGCTTGCTGATCTCGACCATCTGCCGGCCCTCAGCCCCGAATATCTCCGTGCACAACCCGCGCTCGGCCTCGGGCCGCTCGATCCTGCGCCGCGCATTCTTCTGCTTTACGGTAGTCTGCGCGAACGGTCTTACTCGCGGCTCGTCGTGGAAGAGACCGCGCGCCTGCTCCAGCTCTTCGGCTGCGAGACGCGCATCTTCGACCCGTCCGACCTCCCGCTTCCCGATCAGGTCGCCGATGACGATCATCCCGCGGTCGAGGAACTCAGACAGCACTCCATCTGGTCCGAGGGACAGGTCTGGTGCAGCCCCGAACGCCACGGCCAGATCACCGGCATCATGAAGGCGCAGGTCGATCACCTGCCGCTCGCCTACAAAGGTCTCCGCCCGACGCAGGGTCGCACGCTCGCGGTCATGCAGGTCTCGGCTGGATCGCAATCGTTCAACAGCGTCAATACGCTGCGCATCCTTGGCCGCTGGATGCGAATGATCACCATCCCAAACCAGTCGAGCGTCGCGAAGGCCTATGCCGAATTCAACGAGACGGGCCGCATGCTGGCGTCGAGCTATTATGACCGCATCGTCGACGTCGCCGAAGAACTGGTGCGCTTCACCGTGCTGACGCGCGGACACGCCGACCAGCTCGTCGACCGCTATTCGGAGCGGAAAGACCGCGCCGAACCCGTCGTGACGCCGGCGCAATCGGCTGGGTTGCCGGGAGCCTGAGCGCCGAGGGCCACGAGCGATCTCCAACACAGATCGACGTGGGTGCGATCTTGCCCCACGGGTGGCGGACCCGTTCCTTCACACCGCGCCAAATGCAACTGCCGGGGACAATAGGCCGTGCAATTCCTTCCAGTCACAGTCAGCTTCTGGACCTGGCACGGGGGTTCCGGAGAAACAGCATGCTTGGCTTCTGCCGACCGCAACCTGTATAGACGGGTTATGGATTTTATCACTCGCACACCCGGACATGGATCAAAGCTCTCGAATGGATTCGCAGCCGCGAGGCCCCGCGGCCCCGATGAGGGAATTGACAAGTCTCCGCCTCGCTACGCCGCCATCAAGCAGAGCATTTGCGATGCCGTTCGGGACGGGCTTCTGAAGCCGGGCGACCGGGTCCCGTCGGAAGCCGAGCTGGTTCAACAGTTCGACGTGTCGCGCATGACCGCCAATCGGGCACTCCGCGAATTGCAGGCGGCGGGTGTTCTCGTGCGCCGCGCGGGCAGCGGATCATTTATCGCCGAACCCAAGCCGATCGGCCAGATGATCGAAATTCGAAATATCGCCGAAGAAATCCGCGAGCGCGGTCACATCTATCGCGCCCGCGTCGTGCAGAATGACGAGATTCGCGCCAATGCCGACATGGCGGCGCTACTCGAGGTTTCGGTCGGCACGCGGCTGTTCCACTCGATCATCGTGCATCACGAAGCCGAGTTCCCGATCCAGCTCGAGGAGCGTTTCGTCCTCGCATCGGCCGCCCCCGACTATGGCAAGATCGACTTCACGCAGATGACGCCGAACGAATATCTGACGCGGACGGCGCCGCTCGAGCGCGTCGAACATCGGGTTCGCGCCGAGATGCCCGACGCGCACACCCACAGCATGCTGGGGCTCTCGGACGGCGAGCCTGTGTTGCGGATGACGCGTCGGACGTGGAGCCATTCGCGACTCGTCAGCCATGCCTGGCTGACGCACCCCGGGTCGCGCTTCGAGTTGTCGGCCGCCTTCTCGATCGACGACTGATCGCAGGCAGGTCAGACGGCGCTGCGGGTGACTACCGGTTTGCGGCGCCGGCGCAGCCAACGAAAATCGGCGCGACTGAAGCTTTTGAACAGCAGATAGAAGCCGGTGCCCGACAGCCAAAGCGCGCCGAAGGCGACGAAGATGATCAGCGGGTGGTTGAAGCTCTTCCGGTTGATGTAGTCCATATTGTGGAGCATCCAGAAGAAGTCCCACGTCCGCCAGGTGTCGCCGCGCATGACGAGGAAGCGCGCGGTGTCGAGCGAGACATAGGCGCTGCTGTTCTCGGCGTCGGCAAAGTCGACCCGCCACATCGCGCCTTCATGATCGCGCGATTCGAGGTTCGCCTTCGCGAGTACGCTGACCTTGCGGATCGGCGCCTCGTTCATCATCGTTGCGACATCGCGCGCCATCTGCTCATCGACATGGACGGTCTCGCCGCTCGTCGCATCGACGAGGCGCGTGCCCTTGGTCGTGCGAAGTTCGTAGATCGGGCGCGCGCCGAGATCGCGCAGAACCACCCCGGTGACGGGTTCGCCGCGCGGCAGGGCGGCGACGTCGAAATATTCGCCGGCCGGCAGCGGGTGGGCGTGGCCCATGCCGCCGCCGTGCCCGCCAACTTTATCCTTGTCGAGCAGCGCCATCACCGAGCCGCTCAAGGCCCAGAGCAGGAACTGTAGCCCGAGGATCAGGCCGACCCATTTGTGGATGCGCCGGAATAACAGTGGCGTCAGGCGAATCTTCTTCATGCCTTCTTTCCCTTGCGGCGCTTGAAGGACCAGAGCAGCAGCCAGGCGCCGGTCAGCGCCATGGCGAAGGCGCTCCAGGTCGCGATGCGGAGCAGCGGATTGTTGACGTCGGTCCGCTCGTCATAGTCCATGATGTGGAGCATCCAGGCGAAGTCGAAGACGCGCCAGAGGGCGTGGCGACGCGATATCAGCTCGCCCGTCTGCGCCGCGAGATAGAGCGTCGGGCGGTTCCAGCCCTCGAACTCGACCTGCCAATAGGGCGGCTTGCGCGACTGCATTTCCTGCGGCGCCTTGGTCAGCAGCCGCACCGACACGATCTTGCCGTCGCCGGTATAGATACGCCGTGCCTGCTCGCGGACCTGGGACTCGGTCAGGGCAGGCAGCGGCGCGCCCGAGCGGGCATCGAAGAGCTTGGGGCCTTCGGGCGTTTCGGCGCGCCACACGGGCGACCCGAAAAAGCGCTGGAGCCTGAGTTCGGACACCCCCGGCGCTGCCGCTACGACCTGCGACGGCGCTGCCAGGCCGTCGAGGTCGAAGGGCTGGGACGCCGGGGAGCGCACCAGATCGTCGCCATGAATGGTGTCGATATGGACGACCACCATGTAGAAGCCGGTCAGCGTCCAGAGCAGAGCCTGGATGCCGACCACCAGGGCTAGCCATTTATGCGTTCGCCGGACGAACAGCGGCCAACGGATCGCCATCTCCTTACCCTCAGAACGCAGTGCGGAAACCGACGTAGAAGCGCCGTCCGAGCAGGTCATAGGTCATCGTGTCGGTGTTCGCATCGGTGAAGCTCTGGATATAGGGCGCCTTGCGATCGAAGAGATTGTCGACGCCGAGCTGGAAGCGGGTCTTCTCGTCGATTTCGAAAGCGACCTGGAGATTGTGGTAGAAGACATTCGGCGTGCTGTAGCCGATTTCGCCGGGCGCTGCATTGAAGTCGGTCGCCTTGCCGATCCACTGGGTCGACCAAGTGGCGCTGACACCGTCCTTCTCCGCCGTGAGCACGCCATAGCCGCGCCACTTCGGATAGCCGCCGTTGCCGCCACCGATGAACCCGTCGAAGTCGATCGGAGCGCCGCCGGGGAAGGGCAGCACGACATATTTGTTGAGATAGGTGAGGTTGACGTCGAGCGAGATGTTTACGCTGCCGATGCCGCCCGCATAAACGAGACCAAGATCGAGCCCGTTCATTTCCTCGCGCCCTGTGTTGATCGGCTGGGCGGAGAGGAAGGTGACTTCGCCGGTCAACGGGCTGCGCGTGAAGTCGTCGCAGAAGGGATGCGACAGGTTCGCGCTCGCATAGCAGATGGCGAGCTTGGTCGAACCCGGAATGGCGCGGATCGCATCCTTGATCTTGATGTCGAACCAGTCGGCGGTGAGCGACAGGCCCGGGATCAGCCCCTTGGGCGTGACGACCGTGCCGACCGTCCAAGTGGTCGAGCTTTCGGGTTTCAGATTCTCGTTGCCACCAACGGTGGTGAGGATCGTCGTACCGAGCTGGACATAGTTCGCCGGCACGCCCGACGCCTGACAATTGGCAATCAGCCCCGCATTGCCGCTCGTCGAATAACGCGAGCAAGGGTCGGTCGTCGTCAGATTGCCTTCAGACACGCCGCCGAACAATTCGGGGACGTTAGGGATCCGGAAGCCCGTGCCATAGGTGCCGCGCAGACGGAAGCTGTCGCTGATCATCCAGTCGAGGCTGGCCTTATAGTTCCAGTCGCTGCCGAACAGGTCATAATCGGAATAGCGCACCGCGCCGTCGAGGGTCAGCGCTTCGAAGAAGGGCTTGTCGGCCAAGATCGGCACCGACAGCTCGAGATAGGCTTCCTTGGCGACGCTCGTCCCCGAGATCGGGCTTTGCTGGTTGGTGTTGGCGATGCCGAGCACGGTCAGCGGATCGGGATCGCGCCAGCCCTTTTCCTTGCGATAGACGACGCCGGCCGCAAAGGAGACGGGTCCGGCGGGCAGCTTGAACAGGTCGCCGTTGATATCGGCGGTCACCGTCGCGAGTTCATTGCCGCCCCGGTCGCGCGAGGTGAACAGGATATAGTCGAGAACTTGCGGTGTCAGGTCCCCGAAGCCGAGATAGTCGGCACAGGGGATCGTCGCGCCCGCCGCGAGGCTGCACTTCGTCGTGTCGAGCGTGTTCGCGACGCGCTCGAGATTGGCGATGTTGGTCGAACCGTCGACCGCCGTGTTGCGGCCGAACGCGCCCGCGACTTCCCATCCCCAGTTGTTCGAGAGCTTGCCCCGAAGGCCGAAGGTGCCCTGCCAGGTGTCGGTCTCCTGGAAGAACTGACGGGGACCCGGCTCCGCGAGGCGGCGCTGGATGAGGACGATATTTTGACCCGTCGGGTTGGTCGGATTGCTCGCGGCGATCGAGAGGTTGCGCAGCGTACCCGGGGTCGCGATCTGGTTCGACTTGCGGAAGGTGTAGAGGAACTCGCCAAACGCCTCGATATTGTCGGTCAGGTCATAGTCGGCGAAGAAAGCCGTGCTCACGCGCTCGACCGGGCTCACCGCGTTGAGAAACGGGTTCGAGTTGAAATTGTGCTTCGCCGCGCTGTACGGCTCGAAGAAATTGCCGTTGCCGCCCAGCACCTGATTGAAGTTGATCTGCTGGCCGTTCGGCAGCACCGCGCGTCCGCCGATGGTCGAGGCGCTGTTGACGCAGCCGAGCGTTCCAGGCGTCGTCTCGGCGAGCGAGCAAGGCGCACGCGATGCCATGTTGACCGCGCGGGTCTTCTGATAGGTGACCGCCGCCATGAAGCCGCCGCGATCGTTGCGGATGCCCCAGAGCAGGTCGGCGGTGAAATCCGATCCGTCGCCCTTTTCGGTGAGGCCCTGGCGCACACTGAGGCCAAGGCCCTCATAGTCGGTGCGGGTCACGAGGTTGACGACCCCCGCCATCGCGTCGGCGCCATAGATCGCCGAGGCGCCGTCCTTGAGGACGTCGGTGCGGGCGAGCGCGGCGACCGGGATCATGTTGAGGTCGGGCGAAGAGTTCGCGCCGGTGCCACCCGCGACGAGGCGGCGGCCGTTGAGGAGGACGAGGGTGCGCTTGATGCCGAGACCGCGAAGGTTCACCTGCGCGGTGCCGTAACCATTGTTTGCCCAATAGGCCGAGGTCTGGTTGCCCGCGAAGCCGGCGTTGGCGGGCAAGCGCTGGAGCACCGTCTCGATGTTGACGACGCCGGTATTTTCGATCTGTTCGGCGGACACAACGGTCGCCGGACCGACGCCGGCGAGATCCTGGCGGCGGATGCGCGACCCGGTCACGACGATGTCGCTGCCGCTCGTCGCGCTTTCTGCGCCCGTTTGGGGTGCCGACTCGGCCTGCGCGAATGCTGGTGCGGAAATGCCCGCACAAACCGCTGCGCCGGCGAGCAAAACTGTCCTGATCTTCATCGCGAAACCCCCTTTTGGTTGCGTTACCCACCTCAGAGAGCATCAAATGTATATACAGGTCAACAAAAATTTGCGTTGAAGATCAATATCTTAGCTGCAAATTGGCAGCGCACAGTCGGTCCATATAATACGCATCCGAAGCATCTACCCCTCACTTGGGATGACATTTTTTTGAAAAAACTTTGCGCGCGCCGGGCGCGGCGCTTCGGCTAAGCCGAAAACACCGTCGCCCGACCTTCAGCGTTGAACGCCATCACCTCGAAATCGTCCTTGCTGCCGTCGGGCATTTCCATCCCCGGTGAGCCGCGCGGCATGCCGGGAACGGCGAGGCCCTTTATCGCATCGGGTCGTTCGCGAAGGAGCCGCGCGATGTGCGGCATCGGCACATGGCCCTCGATCGCATAGTCCGCGACGATCGCGGTGTGGCAGGAGGCCAGGTCGGCCGGGACGCCGTGGCGCGACTTCACCGCGGCCATGTCGGCCCGGTTCTCGACCGTCACCGCATAGCCCGCGCCGCGCGCGATCTCCGCCCACGCCTCGCAGCATCCGCATTCAGGATCGCGGTAGACGAGAATTGCCTTGTCCGCGTCGGGAGCGGCGGGTTTCGCGGCTTGCGAGGGCTCCGGTTCCGCGCCGGATTTCGCGTCGCATCCCGCCAGCGCCGCACCGCCCGCTGCGGCGATCACGCCCAGAAGGCGGCGCCGGCTCCATATCGCCCGCAAGGTCATTTGCGATCCAATATCTGCTTCATCTGGTCGATTTCGGCTTTCTGGCCGGCGATGATTCCGCGGCAAAGGTCGCGCACTTCGGGATCGGTCAGCTTCGCTTGCTCGCACATCAGGATAGCACCCGAATGATGGGGGATCATCGAACGCAGAAAGGCGCTGTCGTCGATCGTCGTCTGCGTCCGGATGAGCGCGAAGCTACCAAGGAAGGCGAGCGTGGAACAGGCCAGGATGACCAAATTGCGCTGCCGGTTGGGGAACATGTCGGGCATGGCGGCGATCATCAGGATGACCATCGGCGCGACCATCATCAGCGTCATATAGGCCATGTTGAGATTGTTGTAGAAGCTCGACAGGCGATCGATCATCACGAACATGACCAGATACATGATGATGGCGCTGACAAGGGTTTGCCACGCCAGGCTGCGATAGGCTGATTTCACCGTCCTTCTCCTGTCCGTTCGCCCGCCCCGCGTCAGAACCAGACCCGCACCCCCGCGACGAAACTGACGCTGCTCGCAGCCTCGCCCGCGGCGCGGGCGTAGCGGGCGGTATCGCCGACCTTGCGCGCCCATTCGACGCCGACATAGGGCGCAAACTCCTTGACGATCTCGTAGCGCAGGCGAAGCCCGAGCTCGACGTCGGAGAGCCCGGAACCGATGCCGCTTTCGGGGACGTCCTGCGCCGACAGATTGAACTCGGCCATCGGCTGGAGGATCAACTTCTGGGTAATGCGCTGGTCGTAATAGCCCTCGAGACGTCCGAGCAGATCGCCCCTGTTCGAAAGGAACAGCGCGCCCTCGACTTCGAACCAGTAAGGCGCGAGCCCTTCGAAGCCGATCGTCGCATAGGTTCGGTCGGGCCCTGGTCCCAGATCCTGCCGGATACCCGCCTGCGCGTTGAAATAGGGTCCGATCGCGCGGCTGTAGAGTGCCTGCACCTCGGCGCCCTCGATGCCCTCGCCGAAGACGCCCTCGCCTTCGCTCTTGATCGTCAGCCGGTTGATATCGCCGCCGTACCAGGCCTCGCCATCCCAGCGAAAGCCATCACGACCCTTGCGCGCCTGATATTCGGCGAGATTGAAGCTGATGAAGGCGATCGTCTGTCCGCCATTCTCCATCATCATCTCGTGGCGCGAGTGTTCCATCTCGGCCCTGGGATAGATGCGGTCGGCATACCAGTCGGATGGGGGCGCGGGCGCGGTGGCGTCGCCCGGCGGCAAGTCGGTGCCGCTGGCGCGGCTCCCGGCTTCCATGGCGACTGTAGCCTTCGGCGTGCAATGGCCCATGCTCGCATGCTCGGGCGGACAGTCGGGATCTGACGCCTGCATCGCGCCATGATCCATCGCTCCTCCTTCCGGTTCGCTCATTTCCATGGGCGCCGGCGCGGGAGTGCAATGGCCCATTGCCGCATGTTCGGGCGCGCAGGTCTGCGTTTCGACCGGGGCGCTCATGTCCTGCATGGCGCCATGATCCATCGGCTCCGCCGGCGTTTCGCCGCTGGGCGCGGGCCGGGCGACGGGAGCTGGCGACGGCGTGGGGGCAGGCTTCGGCGCGGGCGCCTGGCCGTGCATCGAATGATCCATCGACTGGGCCGCGGCGGGCGCCGCTAAGGCGAGCGAAGCGAGGCCCGCGAGCAGGAACGCGATCCGGGTCATGCCGCGTCCTCCTTCGGGCGGACGCTCACCACCCGCATCATTCCCGCATGCATATGGTAGAGCATATGGCAGTGGAACGCCCAGTCGCCGAGGGCGTCGGCGGTAAAATCGAAGCTCGCGGTCCCGCCCGGCTGGACGAGCACCGTATGCTTTCGCGGCGAGCGATCGCCCTTTCCCGTGACCAGTTCGAAAAAATGGCCGTGCAGGTGGATCGGATGGCTCATCATCGAATCGTTGATCAGGTTGATCCGCACGCGCTCGCCCTCGATGAAGGGGATTGGCTCGTGATGGTCGGACATTTTCACGCCGTCGAACGACCACATGAAGCGCTCCATGTTGCCGGTGAGGTGAATGTCGAGCGACCGCTCCGCCGCGCGCACGTCGGGATTGCGTTCGAGCGCAACGAGATCGTGATAGGTGAGCACCTTGTGCCCGGCATTTTCGAGACCCTGGCCCGGCTCGCCCATGCGATCGGTGGGCATCGGCGAGATCGTCTGGACGCTGGGGTCGCGCTTGACCTGCGGCGCGACACTGAAGTCGCGCATGCTGTGCTGCATGCCGCCCGAGCCATGATCCATGCCCGCCATCGCGCCGCCTTCGCCGGCGGGCGTGCAATGGCCCATCTTGGCATGTTCGGGTGGGCAGGCGGGGTCGCTCGCGGGCATCGGCATGGCACCCATGTCGCCACCCCCCGAGTGGTCCATGCCCGCCATCGAGCCGCCGGACATGTCGCCCATGCCCATGTCCTTCATGGTCGCAAGCGGCCGCTCGCGAAGCGGCGGCACCTCGGCGGCCATGCCGGCGCGCGGCGCGAGCGTTGCGCGACCCATGCCCGAACGGTCGTTGGCCTCGGCGACGAGCGTATAGGCTTGGTCCTCGATCGGGGTGACGATCACGTCATAGGTTTCGGCGACGGCAATCTGGAACTCGTCGATATCGGTCGGAACGACGTTGAGGCCGTCGGCCTGCACGACGGTCATCCGGAGACCCGGGATGCGTACGTTGAAGATCGTCATGGCCGAGGCGTTGATGATCCGCAGCCGCACGCGCTCGCCGGGATTGAAGAGCGCGGTCCAGTTGTCGCGAGGGCCGTGACCGTTGACGAGGAAGGTGTAGGTCGAACCATTGACGTCGGCCACATCGGTCGGGTCCATCCGCATCGCGCCCCATTCGACGCGCTCTTTCAGCGACTGGTCCTTCCCCGCGAGCAGCCCCGACAGGGTCTGGCGCTGCATGTTGAAATGGCCGGGATTGACCTTGAGTTTGCGGAAGATCGCCTCGGGCGACAATTGGCTGTGATCGGACAGGACGACGACATGCTCGCGGTCGTAACCGATGGGGTCGGCACCGGCGGGATCGATGACGATCGGGCCGTAATGACCGAGCTGTTCCTGCAGGCCAGAGTGACTGTGATACCAATAGGTGCCCGACTGGACGACCGGGAATTCATAGACGAAGCTCGAGCGCGGCTTGATGCCGGGGAAGCTGACGCCGGGCACGCCATCCATGTGGAAAGGCAGGATCAGCCCGTGCCAATGGATCGAGCTGTCTTCGTCGAGATCGTTGACGACCGTAAGCTTGGCAGTCTGGCCTTCCTTCAGGCGCACGAGCGGTGCGGGCACGGTGCCGTTGATCCCGATCGCGCGGCTTGCCTTGCCGTCGATCCGCATCGTCTGGCGCGCAATGCGCAGCGTGATGTCATTTCCCGATACCGTAGGCAGCGGCGCGACGATGCCGGGCGACACCGACTGCGCCCATGCCGGAAACCAGGGAGCCAGCGCGGCGACGGTCCCGCCGCCCAATGCTCCCGTCACGAAACGACGCCTGTCTATCTGCATAAAATTCCCGGATATTGCCTTGTCTCAATGTTCATACGCGGCGCGCTCGCTTGCCCCTCATCCGACGGACGAAAATTGCGAGTGCGTCCACGCGCGAAATATCAGCCCGGCGCGCGCGAACCCGGTTCGCCGAGCAGTGCCCTTAATTTCGCACGCGCGCGGTAGAGCCGCATTTCGACCGTCTTTTCGCTCGTCTGAAGCAGTTCGGCGGTTTCGGCCTGGGTGAGGTCTTCGACGCCGCGAAGAACGAGCACCTCGCGCAGGTTCGCCGGCAGGCGAGCCATGGCAGCGCGGACGCGGTCCAGCTCGGCGCGATCGGCCGCCTCGGCATCGGGCGCCGGCCCGTCGCTCGCGACATCATGAGCGCTTTCGAGTGGCAGTGCGCGAGCGAAGAAGGAACGGACCGAGCGGCGCCGCGCCCAGTCGCGGCACTTGTTGAGCGCGATCCGGGCAATCCAGATTCGGAAAGGCCGGTCGGCATCGTAGCGGCCGATGGCCCCGAACCCCGCGACGAACGTTTCCTGCGTCAGGTCCATCGCCTCGTCGGGATCGCCGATATTGCTCTGGATCAGGCGAAAAACGGGCGTCTTGTAGCGCCGCATCAATTCGCGATAGACGTGTTGCTGTCCGGCGCGCGCAAGTGCGGCGAGCTCGCGGTCGCTACATTGCGAAAGGTCGAGACTCACCGCGCATCGGCGGTCAGCGCCTGGACCACGCTCTTGTCGAACATCGCGGCCTGGTCGCGGTCGAGAACGACGCGCATCGCGAACAGATGCTGGAGCGTTTCCTTCTGCAGCTCCCCCATTACCCGGTGGGTCTCGTCGATCGCCTCGGTGACGCGGGGCCCGTAGCCATGTTCGGCTTCGATCGCCTGCGCAAGGCGGATATTCGCGGCGCGCATGTCGAGTTCGAGCGCGTCGCGCCGGGCCGCGAATTTGGCCTCGATCGTGTCGATCCTCGCTTGCTGCGCGGGCGTGAGTTTCAGTTCGCGATGGAGAAGCGCGTGCAGCTCGGTCTCGCTGGCGCGCGGCGTCTCGACGATCAGTCGACCGGCGAACACGCCGGCGATGGCCGCGACAAAAGCGACCAGCCCGAACAACAACATGCGGCGCGACGAACCCATCAACGCGAATCCAGCGAAGCCGAGGGCGCCAGCGGGGTCGCCGGGATGAGCGGAGTGAGCGGACTCGCGGCGACGGCGGGAGGCACGATCGCGCTGCCGGCGACGAATCCGCCGCCGAGCGAAACAAAGGCGGCGATGGCCATCATGCGCCGCACGGCCGACGCCTCGCGCTGCCGTCCCGCAAGCGCGGACAGCACACGCTCGTCGAGCGTGTCGAGCGCTGCCGGAACGGGCGCTTGATTCAAAATCCGTAGTTCGTCCATCGGCCTTTCCCGCTAGTCCTTCTAAACAGCATACGCGCACGATCGCATCACCCCTCAGAAATAATCCAACAAAGTCTTGTCGAAATTTTGAGGGCCGTGCGGCCGCCTTGCGTATTAGCAGGACGGACCCGAATTTGGAGGTTTTTATAATGAAGTCATTTCTCCCCGCTGCAACCGCCGCGCTTGCGCTGCTTCTGACCCCCGTCGCGGCGAGCGCGCATACCAAGCTTGTCGGCTCGACCCCAGCCGCCAATGCGACCGTCTCAAAGGTGACCTCAGTCAGCCTCCGCTTTAACGAGAAGGTGATCGCCTCGACGGTGAAAGCCGAGCTGGTGATGACCGGCATGCCCGGCATGGCCAATCACGCACCGATGAAGATCGCCGCGACGTCGGTGATGGGCAAGGATGGCAAGTCGCTGACGCTCACCGCCAAGCGCGCGCTCGTCCCCGGCACCTATAAGGTCAAATGGTCGGCGGCGGGCGCCGATACGCACCGCATGGGAAGCGAATTCAGCTTCACGGTGAAGTAAGGCCATGGCCGATCTCCTGCTGATGGGTGTCCGGTTCGCGCTGTTTGCGGTCCTGATGCTCATCGCAGGACTTGCCGCTCTCCCGCTCCATGCGCTGGAGCCGGGCGATCGGCGGAATCCCGGGCCGGGATCGATCGTCGCCCGGCCGCTGCCGTGGCTCTGCGCAGCGGCCCTGCTCCTCTCGCTCCTCGGCATGGCGGTCCTGACCGCCAGCATGCAGGGGGTCGGTCTCTTCGCCATCGACCCGGCTATGGTCGCCGCGCTCGTGCGCGAGACCGATGTCGGCACCGCCTGGCTCGTGCGCATGGCAGCCCTGCTTGTCGCGACGGTGGGCGCCTTCCGCATCGCCCGCAATCCGGAGGCGGCAGCGACGATCGTCGCCGTCGCCGCGGCCGTCGCCCTCACGACGCTGGCCTGGTCGGGCCATGCCGGCGCCAGCGAAGGCACCGCCGGATGGATTCACAGGGCGAGCGACGCACTGCACATGCTTGCCGCCGCGATCTGGTTGGGCGCGATCGCCGGCTTCCTTTTGCTGCTCCGTCCGTCCAAGCCCGCCTCCCGGGACCGTCTCGCCAAAACGGCCCGAAGCCTCGACCGGTTCGCGCCGGTCGGGACGATTTGCGTTTTTGTGATCGCCGCGACCGGCCTGGTCAACGGCCAGATGATCGTCGGGGCCGGGAACATCGGGCGGTCGATCGGTTCGCCCTATGGCCAGCTTCTCGCGATCAAGCTCGTCCTGTTCGCCGCCATGCTGGGGCTCGCCGCCGCCAACCGCTGGCGGCTCACCCCCGCGCTCGGACGCGCACTCGACGAGCCCGATATCGATCCCGCCAGCGCCGCGCGCGCAATGCGCCATAGCCTGATCCTCGAAGCCTTGACCGGTCTCGCGATCCTCGCGCTCGTCGCGTGGTTCGGGATGCTGGAGCCGTTCGACCCCGCGTGACGATGACCGCTGGCACAGGATTGTCGCGGATCCTTTGTCAAAACGTTCCCGGTAGCCTCTCCAGAATATCGAGGGACAGGAGCGCGGGCTGCGTATGGTAGATTGTGCGGCGATCGGAGAAGGCGCTCGATGCCCGTGATGCGCACCGGTCGCTTAACGGCGCCAGGCGGAACAGGAGGCCAGTAGATGCAGGAACATCTTCACGCACCCGAGCGGACAGCCGGCACGATCGACCCGGTCTGCGGGATGGCGGTCGATCCCCGGACAACGCCCCACCATTTGCGCCATGCAGGCGTCGAGCATTACTTCTGCAGCGCGGGCTGCCGCGCGAAATTCGAGGCGGAACCCGCCCGCTATCTGGCGCATGCGGCAGACGCCGCCGCGCCGACCGAAGGCGCGATCTGGACCTGCCCGATGCACCCCGAGATTCAGCGGCCGGGACCCGGGAGCTGCCCGATCTGCGGGATGGCGCTTGAGCCCGTCATGCCCGACGCCGCGAGCGGTCCGAGCGCGGAATATCGCGACATGCGGCGACGCTTCTGGACCGGTCTCCTGCTCGCGCTTCCCGTCGTCGCGCTTGAAATGGGCGGCCATTTGACCCGGCTTCACGCGATTCTTGACCGCCAGACGAGCAACTTGATCCAGATGTCGCTCGCAACCCCCGTCGTGCTGTGGGCGGGCTGGCCATTTTTCGAGCGCGCCTGGCATTCGGTCCGCAACAAGAGCCTCAACATGTTCACCCTTATCGCGATGGGGACGGGCGTGGGTTGGGGATACAGCATGATCGCGGCGCTCGCGCCGCAGGTCTTCCCGGCCGCCTTTCGCGCCGCCGACGGGTCGGTCGCGGTCTATTTCGAAGCGGCCGCTGTCATCACCGTGTTGGTGCTGCTCGGACAGGTGCTCGAGCTCAGGGCACGTGAGACGACGAGCGGCGCGATCCGCGCCCTTCTCGACCTGACCCCGAAACGCGCGCGGCGCGTCGGCAGCGACGGAAGCGACGAGGAGGTCGCGCTCGAGGAAGTTGCGACGGGGGACATCTTGCGCATCCGCCCCGGCGAGAAGGTTCCGGTCGACGGGATCGTCATCGAAGGCCGCGGCACGGTCGACGAGTCGATGGTCACCGGCGAATCGATGCCGGTCACCAAGGAAGTCGGCGCCGCCCTGATCGGCGGCACGATCAACCAGACCGGCGGCTTGCTGATGCGCAGCGAAAAAGTCGGCCGCGATACGATGCTCGCGCGCATTGTGCAGATGGTCGCCGATGCGCAGCGCAGCCGGGCGCCGATCCAGCGGCTTGCCGATACGGTCTCGGGGTGGTTCGTGCCGGGCGTCATCTTGGTCGCGATCGCCGCCTTCGTCATCTGGTCGCTCGTCGGACCGGCGCCAGCGATGGCCTATGGCCTGATCGCCGCCGTGTCGGTCCTCATTATTGCTTGTCCATGCGCGCTCGGCCTTGCGACGCCGATGTCGATCATGGTCGGCGTCGGGCGCGGTGCCGAGGCCGGGGTTTTGATCAAGAATGCCGAGGCGCTCGAACGGATGGAGAAGGTCGACACGCTCGTGGTCGACAAGACGGGGACCCTGACCGAGGGCAAGCCCTCGGTCGTCGCGATCGAGCCCGCCGATGGGTTCGAAGAGAATGATCTGCTCCGGATCGCAGCGAGCCTCGAGCGGAGCAGCGAACATCCGCTCGCGGCGGCGATTGTGAGAGCGGCCGAAGATCGCGGGTTGGCGCTCGTCGAGCCCTCCGGGGTCGATCAGCCCATCGGCAAGGGTATAGTCGGCGCCGTCGAAGGCCAGGCCATCATCCTCGGCAACGCCGGTTTCCTCGAAGAATATGATGTCGAGCCGGGGGCGCTCGCCGAAGCGGCCGACCAGCTTCGCGGCGACGGCGCGACCGCAATCTATATTTCGGTCAATGGCAAGGCAGCCGGCGTCATCGCGATCGCCGATCCTGTGAAGGCGACGACGGGCGAGGCGCTGGCGGCGCTACGCGATGCGGGCATCCGCGTCATCATGCTGACCGGCGACAATCGCACGACCGCCGAGGCGATCGCGCGGCGCCTCGGCATCGCGGATGTCGAGGCCGACGTCCTCCCCGACCAGAAGAGCGCAGTCGTCCAAAGGCTTCGCGAGCAGGGGCGGATCGTCGCGATGGCGGGCGACGGGGTCAACGACGCCCCGGCCCTGGCCGCCGCCGATGTCGGGATCGCCATGGGCTCGGGAACCGACGTCGCGATCGAAAGCGCTGGCGTCACCCTCCTGCGCGGCGATCTTCTCGGGATCGTGCGGGCGAGGCATCTCAGCCATGCGACCATGGCGAACATCCGCCAGAATCTCTTTTTCGCCTTCGCCTATAATGTCGCAGGCATTCCGGTGGCAGCCGGCGTGCTTTACCCCATTTTCGGGCTGCTCCTATCACCGATCATCGCGGCGGCCGCGATGGCGTTCTCGTCGGTCAGCGTCATCACCAATTCGCTACGCTTGCGGTTCGTGAAAATCTGATCGAAGTTTGGCCACCCCGCGGGCGGATGCCAAGTCGGCATGCGGATGGCCCAGAGGCCAGGTCAGACAAGAGCTTGACTCCGTACCATGGTACGCAAACTATAAGCGCAAAGGCGGCTGGAAATCCGGCAGGTAGTCCGCCGCCATGAAGCTTCCTGGCGGGTGTAACCATGACGGGAGCAGGGGCGAAAAGCCGCATGGCCTGCTCGAGTTTCGAATTGACGGCAAGTTGGACAAGGATCATGTGTCGACCGTGAAGCGCTGGCTTTCCCTTTTGCTCCTTTTGGGAGCTGTGCTGGGCCTTTTGGCCCAGGAGGCGGCGTTCGCATCGGCCCCGGCGATGCCGATGCAATCCGACACAACGATTTCCGCACCCGCGATGAGCGCTGAATGCGCGGAAATGATGGGCATCGACACGTCGCAGGATAAGGCGCCCTGCAAGGGTCTGACGCTCGACTGCATCGCCAAGATGGGCTGCGCGCTGCCTCTGGCGACCGCGACGCCTGCCGCCATGCCGGCAGCCGGCGACCATCTCACGGCGCCGACCGACCAGCTGCCGATCACACGTCTGCGCGGTCGCACTTTCGGCCCCGAGCCCGACCCGCCTCTATTCCTCGGCTGAAACGCGCGATGCGCGGCGACCCTTGTCGCCGCGTGTCCTCCTGCATTTCAACCGAGGATATTCACCATGAAGACGATTATTGCGATGGCCGCTGCGCTTGCGGCCTTCACCGCCGCGCCCACCTTCGCCCAGGAGGCGGGCGGCCATTATGAATGGCAGGCGCGGCCAATCCCGGGCCCGAACAAGTCGGGCATCACGCCGCGAGTTCGCGTGTGGGTTGCGGATAAGCCCGAGCAGATGGCGAACTGCGACTGCGCCATGATGAAGACCGACGCGGCCGGCTGCATGCACGCCATGCCCGGGCAGCGCATGTCGCCCTCCAAGGGCTGACGGCTTCCGTCCCCCGGCCTGCGTGCCGGGGGACCTCCCGACTGTCTCGAAAGAGGGGGATATATGCGCATCTATATTGCGGCGGCCTTGCTGCTTCCGATGCCCGCGGCGCTGCATGCCGAGCCTATGACGCTCGATATGGCGCTCGGCCGCGCGGCATCGGAGGCACCCGAATTGCAGGGCCGCGAAGCCGGCATCGATGCCGCGCGGTCGGCGGCGATCGCCGCCGACCGGCTGCCCGACCCAAAACTCAATATCGTCCTGCAGGATTTCCCGGTGACCGGGCCCGATGCGGGCCGGTTCAATCGCGACGATTTCACGATGCAGGTCATCGGCGTCAGCCAGGACTTTCCGAACCCTGCCAAGCGGAGGGCGCGTGCAACGCGGGCCCAAGCCGATATCGGAATCGCCCGCGCTGACGGAGCGGTGACCGCGCAGGACATCAGGCTCGCAACGGCGCTCGCCTGGGTCGACCTCTACTATGCCAAGAAAAGGCTGAAGGAACTCGACCTGCTCGATACCGGCCTCGAAGATTTGCAAGCGACCGTGACGGCGCGGCTCGCCAGCGGCGCCGCGCGCCCGGCACAGGCGCTCGAGCCCGATCAGCTTCGCGCCGCGATTAACGATCGTCGCAGCGCGCTGACGGCCGAGATCGCCCGCGCGCGGGCACAGCTCGCGCGCTTTACCGGCGACCCTGCCGCCGACACGGTCGGCGACTTGCCGCCGCAAGCGATTGACGAGCAGAGACTGCGCGCCGGGATCGATGCCCTGCCAAAGCTACGCGCGCTCGACGCCCGCGCGCTCGCGGCCGATGCCGAGACCGGTCTCGCGCGCGCCGACAAGCGCCCCGACTGGAGCGTCAACGCAGCCTATGGGCGGCGCGAGCCCAATTTTGGCGACCTCGTCACGGTCGGGGTCACTATCGACCTGCCCTTCTTCTCGAAAAAGCGGCAGGACCCGAAGATCGCCGCACGCGCCAGCGAAGCGACGCGCGCACGGCTCGACCGCGAAGCCGCCAAGCGCGATATCGCGGCGGCGCTCGACGCCGATCTCGCCGATCACCGCATGCATCATGAGCAGTTCGGCAATGCGCGCACGCGGCTCGTGCCGCTCGCGAAGAAGCGCGCCGAACTCGATCTTGCGAGTTACGCCGCCGGAAAGATCGACCTCGGGACCGCGCTGTTGTCGACGCTCGCCCTCGCCGAGGCCGAAGTCGATGCGCTCGCGCGCGAAGCCGAGGTCGCACGCGACGCGATCCGGATCAATTATATCTATGGGGAGGCAGGTCGATGACCGATGCAACATCAGCGGCGCGTTGGCGCGCCGGAATATTGGCCGCGGTGCTGATCGCGGGCGGCGGCGGTTATTGGCTGGGACAGAGCGGCAAGAGCGACGCACCAACGGAGGCGGGCAGCGGCGGACGCAAGATCCTCTATTATTATGACCCGATGTTCCCGAACCAGAAGTTCGACAAGCCCGGCAAGTCGCCCTTCATGGATATGCAGCTCGAGCCCAAATATGCCGACGAGGGCAATGGCATCACCCCCGGCGTGTCGGTCGATCCGGCCGCAAGGCAGAGCCTCGGCATAAGGGTGATCGCCGCCGAAATGGGCAGCCTTGCCGCGACCTTCGACGTCAACGGCAGCATCGATTTCAACCAGCGCGATGTCGCGATCGTCCAGGCGCGCTCGGGCGGTTTCGTCGAGCGCGTCTATCGCCTCGCGCCCGGCGATGTGATCGGCGCCGGCACGCCGATCGCCGACCTGCAATTGCCCGAATGGGGCAGCGCCCAGACCGAATATCTGAGCGTCAAAAAGCTTGGAAAACCTGAACTCACAGCGGCGGCGCGGCAACGGCTGCGGCTGATGGGCATGCCCGAGGGGGTAATTTCCGAAGTCGACCGGACCGGACGCACCGGCGGCAGGCTGACAGTGCGCGCGCCGATCGGCGGGGTCGTCCAGACACTCAATGCGCGCGCGGGCGTGACACTCGCCACAGGCCAGACGCTCGCCGAAATCTCGGGGCTCGGAACGGTGTGGCTCAACGCCGCAGTCCCCGAAGCGCAGGCGGGATGGGTGAAGATTGGCCAACCTGCCACCGCGAAGCTCACCGCCTTTCCCGGCGAGTTCTTCACCGGCCGGGTCGTCGCGATCCTGCCGACCACGACCGCCGACAGCCGCACGCTGACGGTGCGCGTCGAACTCGCCAATCGCGGCGGGCGCCTCCGCCCTGGCATGTTCGCCGTCGTCGCGCTCGGCGGCGACGCCAAGCCCACACTGCTGGTCCCGAGCGAAGCGGTGATCCGTACCGGCACGCGCAGCATCGTCATGCTCGAGAAGGGCGACGGACGCTATCATCCCGCCGAGGTGGTCGCCGGACGCGAAGGCGGCGGCAAGACCGAGATATTGCAGGGGCTCGCCCCCGGCGAAAAGGTCGTCGCGTCGGGCCAGTTCCTGCTCGATTCCGAAGCGAGCCTGACCGGCCTCGCCGTCCGCCCGCTGGAGGCGGCGCAATGATCGCGAAGATCATTCGCGCATCGGTCGCGGCGCGCGGGCTCGTCGTCGCGGCGGCACTAATTATGACGCTGCTCGGGATCGCCGCGGTTCGCACGACACCGGTCGATGCCCTGCCCGATCTCTCCGACGTTCAGGTTATCGTCCGCACCACCTATGCGGGCCAGGCGCCGCGGATCGTCGAGGACCAGGTCACCTATCCGATCACGACGACGATGCTCTCGGTGCCGGGCGCGCGCGTCGTGCGCGGCTATAGCTTCGTCGGCGACAGCTTCGTCTATGTCCTGTTCGACGACGGCACCGATCCCTATTGGGCGCGCAGCCGCGTGCTCGAATATCTGAGCCAGGTGCAGAGCCGTCTTCCCGAAGGCGCGCGAGCGAGCCTCGGCCCCGACGCGACCGGCGTCGGCTGGATCTATGAATATGCGCTCGTCGACAAGAGCGGCCGTCACGATCTTGCAGAACTGCGAAGCCTCCAGGACTGGTTTCTCCGCTTCGAGCTCAAATCGGTCCCCGGCGTCGCCGAGGTCGCGAGCATCGGCGGCATGGTGCGCCAGTATCAGATCATCGTCGATCCGCAGAAGCTCGCCGCCTTCGGCGTGACCGCAACCGAGGTCGCCGACGCCCTCAAGCGCGCCAACCAGGAGAGCGGCGGCGGCTCCCTCGAACTCGCCGAGGCCGAATATATCGTGCGCGCGAGCGGCTATCTGAAGTCGCTCGACGACTTCCGCAGCGTCCCGATCCGCACCGCCGGCGGCGGGATCCCGGTGACGGCCGGCGATGTCGCGACGGTCCAGATCGGCCCCGACACGCGGCGCGGCATCGCCGAACTCGACGGCGAGGGCGAGGTCGCGGGCGGCGTGATCGTCATGCGCGAAGGCAAGAATGCCCGCGAGGTCATCGAGGGGGTGCGCACCAAGCTCGGCGAGCTCAAGCGCAGCCTGCCGCCCGGCGTCGAGATCGTCACCACCTATGACCGTTCGGGGCTGATCGACCGCGCCGTCGACAATCTGACCTCGAAGCTCGTCGAGGAGTTCATCATCGTCGGGCTCGTCTGCGCGCTCTTCCTCTGGCACGCGCGCTCGGCGCTGGTCGCCATCCTGACCTTGCCACTCGGCATATTGATCGCCTTCATCGTGATGCGGCTTCAGGGGCTCAACGCCAATATCCTGTCCTTGGGGGGCATCGCGATCGCGGTCGGCGCGATGGTCGACGCGGCCGTGGTGATGATCGAGAATGCCCACAAGCATCTTGAGCATTGGGAGCGCGATCATCCAGGCGAAGAGCTAAAGGGCGCCGAACGCTGGCGCGTGATCACCGACGCCGCCGCCGAAGTCGGCCCCGCACTCTTCCTCAGCCTCCTCATCATCACCTTCTCCTTCATCCCCATCTTCACCCTCGAAGGCCAGGAAGGGCGGCTCTTTGCGCCGCTCGCTTTCACCAAGACCTATGCGATGGCCGCCGCCGCGATCCTCTCGATCACACTGATCCCGGTGCTGATGGGCTGGCTGATCCGCGGAAAGATACCCGCCGAACAGAGCAATCCGGTCAACCGCTGGCTCACCCACGTCTATCGACCGGCGCTCGACTGGGTGCTCGAACGGCCGAAAAAGGCGCTGGTGATCGCCGGCCTCGTCTTCGCCACCAGCCTGTGGCCGATGACCCAGATCGGCGGCGAATTCATGCCGCAGATGCACGAGGGCGACCTCCTCTATATGCCCTCGGCGCTACCCGGGATTTCGGCGGCAAAGGCATCGAGCCTGCTCCAGCAGACCGACCGGCTGATCAAGACGGTGCCCGAGGTCGAGACCGTTTTCGGCAAGGCTGGCCGCGCCGACAGCGCGACCGACCCCGCGCCGCTCGAAATGTTCGAGACGACGATCCGCTTCAAGCCGAAGGACCAGTGGCGCCCGGGCATGACCGAGGAGAAATTGATCGCCGAACTCGACGCGCGGGTCCGGGTTCCGGGGCTCGCCAACTTCTGGATTCCCCCGATCCGCAACCGCATCGACATGCTTGCGACCGGGATCAAGAGCCCGGTCGGCATCAAGGTCGCAGGCTCCGACCTTGCCGGGATCGACAGCACCGCCAAGCGCATCGAAGCGGTCGTCAAGACCGTACCCGGCGTGGCGTCGGCGCTGGCCGAACGGCTGACCGGCGGGCGCTATATCGATGTCGACATCGATCGCGCTGCCGCGGCGCGCTACGGCCTCAATGTCGCCGACGTGCAGGCGATCGTCTCAGGCGCAATCGGCGGCGAGACGATCGGCCAGACGGTCGAGGGGCTCGCCCGCTTTCCGATCAGCGTCCGCTATCCGCGAGAGCTGCGCGACAGCATCGGCGAACTCGCGAGCCTTCCGGTCCTGACGCCGTCGCGCCAGCAGATCACGCTCGGCACGGTGGCGAGCGTCAAGGTCAGCGACGGACCGCCAATGTTGCGCAGCGAGAATGGGCGCCCCGTGACCTTCATCTATGTCGACAGCCGCGGCCGCGACCTGCAGGGCCTCGTGCAGGACATCCAGCAGGCCATCGCGCGCGATGTCGAGCTGCCCCCCGGCGTCAGCGTCTCCTACACCGGGCAGTTCGAGTTCCTCGTTCGTGCGACCGAGCGGATGAAGGTGGTCGTACCGGTCACGCTCGCGATCATCTTCGTCCTGCTCTACCTGACCTTCCGTCGCTGGGACGAAGCGCTGCTCATCATGGCAACCCTGCCCTTCGCGCTCACGGGCGGACTCTGGCTGCTCTATCTGCTCGGCCACAACCAGTCGGTCGCGAGTGCGGTCGGGTTCATCGCGCTCGCGGGCGTCGCCGCCGAGTTCGGGGTCGTCATGCTCATCTATCTCAAGCATGCGCTCGCCGATCGCCGCGACGGCGACATATCGGCCGCGGTTCGCGAGGGCGCATTGCTGCGCGTCCGGCCGAAGGCGATGACGGTCGCGGTGATTCTCGCGGGCCTGTTCCCGATCCTCATCGGGACCGGCACCGGCTCCGAAGTGATGAGCCGCATCGCCGCGCCGATGATCGGCGGCATGCTGACCGCGCCGCTACTCTCGATGCTCATCATTCCCGCCGCCTATCTGCTCATGCGCAGGCATGCGGCGAAACCCGTTCAACCCGAAGGAGAAAAGACATGAAGAAACTGACGACCATCGCATTCAGCCTTGTGCTCAGCGCGACGCTCGCCGGCTGCGGCCAGCAAGGCGAAGCGCCGAAGACCGAAGAAAAGGCCGAGATGGCCGATGACGCCGGGACCATGGCGGCGCCGGCCGAAACCAGGCATGGCAAAGGCACGGCGACGGTGACCGCAATCGACAGCGCGAAAGGCCAGGTCACGCTCGATCATGGCGCGATCGCCGAACTTGAATGGCCGCCGATGACGACGGGCTTTGCGGCGAAACCCGAGCTGCTGAAGGACATCAAGGTCGGCGACAAGGTCGCGTTCGAGCTCGATTGGGACGGCAAGGCCGGGACGGTCACCAAGCTCGACAAGGCGCTGTAACGCGCCGTCATTGCTCGCGGCCGCCCAGCTGCCGCGCGCAATGGCTGCTTTGGGGCGTTGGCGGAAGACGGTCGCACTCGAACCTAGTCGGACAGCGCCTCCAGTAGCGCACAACCCCCGGCATCGCCGGCGCCGCACGCCTCAACAAGATCGCCCAAGACAGCGGCCATGCGGTCGAGGTCGGCGCGCTTGGCAATGACGTCGGCAAGCTGGCTCTCGGCCATTTGGCGCGCCTGGTCGCAGCTTTGGCCACCGCCTTCAGCCAGAAGGAGCAAAGTCCGGACCGTATCGAGGGGAAAGCCCAGTTCGCGCGCGCGCCGCACGAATGAAAGGCGCCGGACACCAGCTGAATCATAGCGTCGAAATCGGCCGTACCGGACGGGCACGGGCAGGATGCCGATGCGCTCATAATAGCGGATCGTCTCGATATTGCAGCCCGTAAGGCGCGAAAGCTCGCCGATGGGGATGGTGCTTGAGGGGGCCATTGCGATTCCGCTTGCATCTGTAGTCGCTACAGATGGTAGGGTTGCCGCTACCGCGAAACAAGGAGTTTGAATTTGGCTGGAGATGCAAGGCGTCCGAAGGGATTTGGGGCCATTTCGCTGGCGCTTGGCGGGATCGCATCGGGCTTTCTCGCAGCCGCCTGCTGCGCCCTCCCCATGCTGCTTGCCTCGACGGGGCTCGGGTCCGCCTGGCTCGTCGGCATAGCTGTCCCGGCCGCGCCCTACCGGCTCTGGTTCGTCGCATTCAGCGCGATTTCGCTCGTCGCCGGCGGCGTGCTGCTGGCCCGCCAGCAAATGCGCGCGGCGCGCTGCGGCGCCGATGGCGCGTGCGTGCCCGCGTCGCTGCGCTTTGCGACCCTGATCGGCCTGCTCCTCGGCGCCGTCCTCTTATGGCTTGGCTATCGCTATGCTTGATCCCTCGCCGGTCCTGCAATCGACGCTGACTTGTCCGCTCTGCGGTCAAATCGCCGACGAAATCATGCTCACCGATGCGTGCCAATACTTCTACGACTGCAAGGGTTGCGGCGCAGTCCTCAAGCCGCTGCCGGGAGATTGCTGCGTCTTCTGCTCCTATGCCACGGTGCCGTGCCCGCCTGTGCAAGTCGACGGCGGCAAGGGCAGCTGTTGCGGCTGAGCCGGACGACGCGGACGGTCCCGATGATGCGTGGCTAGGAGGCACCTGCGGCGATTGCTTCGATGACCCGGCAATCCGACACCGGCCCACCGTCGCAGAGCTGGACGATGCGCGCAAGTTCAGCACGGAGATGTCCCATACGCTCCAGCTTTTCATCGACGTCGTGGAGGTGGCGCGCCGCAAGCGCACGGATTTCGGCGCAGTCCTGCCCCGGTCCCAAGGCGAGCGCAGTCAACGACCGGATTTCGTCGATCGAAAAGCCGAGGCCCCTGGCATTGCGGATGAATGCGAGGCGCCCGACATCCTCGTCCCCGTATGTGCGCCGGCCCGAGGCCGTGCGCGCGGCGCAAGGCAGCAATCCGATATCCTCGTAGAAGCGGATCGTGTTAACCTTCGTGCCGGTGCGTTTCGCCAAGCCGCCGATCGGCAGCCGCGTGTCGCGCGCCATATCCATTCCTCTCAGTTTCGCCTCGATTTCAGCTTGCTTCTACAGTTACTGTAGAATGTAGAACAGCGGAATGAGCAACGACAGCAATTGCGGCTGCACGGGCGACACCGTCAGAGCCGAGCGTGATCCCGCCTATCGACGGGCCTTGTGGATCGTCGTAATTCTCAATCTCGGCTTCGGCGCGATCGAGATTGTCGGCGGGTTCATCGCAAACAGCCAGGCGCTGAAAGCCGACTCGCTCGACTTTATCGGGGACGGCACGATCACGTTGGCCGGCCTCGTCGCGATCGGCTGGACCGCGCTCGCCCGCACGCGTGTCGCCTTGGCCCAAGGCCTGTTCCTGCTGTCCCTGGGCATTGGCGTCATCGGCGTCGCGCTGTGGCGCGCCCTGACCGCGGTTCCGCCCGAAGCCGAGCTGATGGGCGGCATTGGCGTCGCCGCCCTCCTCGTCAACCTCACCTCGGCCGCCGTCCTCTCGCGGTTCCGCGAAGGCGACGCCAATGTCCGCGCGGTGTGGCTGTTCAGCCGCAACGACGCGATCGCCAATGTAGCGGTGATCATCGCCGCCGGCCTCGTCGCATGGACCGGCCAAGCATGGCCCGACCTTGCAGTCGCCGCCATCATTGCCACGCTCTTCCTGCATTCGGCCTATGAGATTCTGCGCAGCGCGAGGACCGAACTGCGCGAATTGTCGACTATGGCCGGACAATAGGGCCAATGCCCTCCGCCCGCCGCTTTCTCTCTCTGCTGGTCGCGCTTGCTGCAATCGGCGGCCTCGTCGTGCCGACGGCACAGGCCCGCACTCATGCCGACGAAGTCCAGACCATCTGGCGTCTGCTGGACTATGTTGCTGTCGACTATGGTGGCGCCGTCGCCAATGGCGCGGTGACGAGCGCGGTCGAATATGCCGAGATGACAGAGTTTTCTGCCACCGTTCGCAAGGGCATCGAAGCCCTTCCGGCATCCCCGGCGCGGGCTCGCCTTGTTGGCGAAGCGGGACAACTCCAAACGGCGATCGCGTCGAAGGCAGACCCCGGCAAGGTGGCTGGCCAGGCGCGCGGACTCGCGGCGGACCTGCTCGCCGCCTACCCTGTGCCCCTCGCGCCGCGCAGCGCTCCAGATCCCCGGCGCGGAGCCCAAGTCTATCTGGAAAATTGCGCCAGCTGTCACGGCGCGCGCGGCGACGGCAATGGGCCTCAGGCCAAGGGGCTCGACCCGGCACCTATCGATTTCACCGACGTCGGACGCGCTCGCAAGCGCAGTCTGTTCGCGCTCTATCAGGTCATAGGACAAGGGCTCGAAGGCACGTCCATGCCCAGTTTTGCCCATTTGCCGTCCGACGACCGCTGGGCGGTAGCAGCCTATGCCGGTGGATTTGCCTTTCGCGACGTGGCGGCCGGCCGGCGTGTCTGGAACCAGACCCCTGCGGCGCGCGAACTGGTCCCCGACCTGCAAGCCTTCACGAGTCTCAGCCCGGAAGCGCTTGGTCGTGGGCTGGGATCGGAGCAGGCCGATGCGCTCACCGCCTATTTGCGCTCCGATCCCCAAGCTTTGACAACCGCTTCACCCGCGACGCTCTCGGTTGCGCGTGACAAATTGGCGCAAAGCCTTGCCGCATACCGCAAGGGAAATCGGAGCGAGGCAGAGCGCCTGGCGCTGTCCGCCTATCTCGACGGCTTCGAACCGATCGAGCCGATTCTGACAACGCGCGATTCCGCCCTTATGGCGCAAATCGAATCCGCGATGTCCGATTATCGCGTTTCCATCGCGCAAGGTGTGCCGGTCGAAGCGGTCGCGGGTAAAGCCGAGGCAGTCGAAGCCCTTTTCGCCGATGCCGAAGCTGCACTGTCTCCCGATGCAGCCAGCGACGCATCGACTTATGTCGGGGCGCTGACCATCTTGCTGCGCGAGGGTCTCGAAGCCCTTCTGATCATCGTGGCAATGATCGCCTTCTTGCGAAAGGCCGAACGGCCTGAAGTCCTACCCTATGTCCATGGCGGCTGGATCGCGGCCCTGGCGGCCGGCGGCGCAACCTGGGCCATCGCGACCTATGCAATCTCGATCAGCGGAGCGAACCGCGAGTTGACAGAGGGATTCGGTTCGCTTTTCGCCGCAGTCGTTCTCGTCTGGGTCGGCATCTGGATGCACGGAAAATCGCATGCGGAGAGCTGGCAACGCTATATCCGCGAAGCGATGGGCAAGGCGCTTTCGCGTCGCTCGGCCTGGTTCCTGTTCGGGCTCGCTTTCCTAGTGGTTTATCGGGAAGTCTTTGAGACCATTCTGTTTTTCGCAGCCCTCTCCGCGCAAGGAAGCCGCAGCGCGATCGCCGCCGGAGCCGGAACCGCAGTGGTGATCCTTGCAGCAATCGCATGGGTCATGCTTCGTTACAGCCGGGTCCTGCCAATTGGGAAATTTTTCGCTTACAGCTCCGCACTGATCGCCATCCTTTCGGTTGTCCTGGCCGGCAAGGGCGCGGGCGCGCTACAGGAGGCCGGCCTCCTCGGCATCACACCGCTCGCTCATTTTCCTCGCTTCCCGGCGATGGGGATATTTCCTTCGCTGGAACCGTTGTTGCTCCAGCTTCTCGCGCTTGCAATCCTCTGGATCGGCTATCGTTACAACAGTCGGCAACATAGCCGGATCGAGACAGCGCCCGGTCGATGGGGGTAATCGTCACGGGGTCGGCGCGCTCCTCCCAGGCTGTGCTGGGGCTTCCGAAAAGAGCCCCCGAGCCACAGCGTTTACCCGGCGCCCGTTACGCACACGAGTTAGGCCTGCTATCGAGACCCGATGCCCGACACGTCCAACTGGAACGGCCGACTTAGACTCGGCGACTATTATGCTCTCTGGTCGGGTTCGGTCGGCGATGCCGCCGCGCACCGCCATTTTGCGGCGCAGGCAGTGTTTTGTGCCGAGCCGCTTACGGTGGTCGATGCTGACGGCGCGCGCCAGTCGGGGCGTTGCTTGCTCATCGAACCCGATACCGTGCACCGGCTGCTCCCCGCGCCTGCGGCCGAATTATGGTTCGTAGAGCCGACAGTGGGCTTCGGTCCGCCGGTAGAACTGAAAAACCGGCTGATCTGCTCCGATCCGATTCACGTCGAGATGCTGGGACAGCGGTCCTTCTGGAAAAACTGGCTGACGCGAGGCGCCCGCCCCCCGCTCGATCCGCGCATCACCCGCGCCGCCGCCTCGATTGACCGCCTGATTCCCATGGGCTCTGTCCGTCTCGCGGATGTGGCGGAGGAGAGCCGCCTTTCGCTCGGCCGCTTCCGGCATCTCTTTGCCGCCGAGATCGGCATGCCCTTCCAGCGCTTTGTGCTCTGGCGACGGTTGATTATCGCTTTTGACGAATTGGGAATGCGCCGCAGCGCGACCGAGGCCGCACATATGGCCGGGTTCAGCGACAGCGCGCATTTCGCCCGCACGATCAAGGCGATGTTCGGTATTCGGGCAAGCGACCTTTTCATCGAATCATAGCCTCTCCGTTCAAGCCGCTGCGCGACGGCGCCTCGTAGAGGGGCATCATGTCAGACGCACACAGAGACTTCGTCCCGGCACTTGGCAAGAGCGGATCGCTCGACCGCTACGATGCCGCCATAGCCCTCATGACCAGAGAGAAAAGATGGCGAAGCGACTTGCTGCGCTTCGCCGAGCCGCGGCCGGGCGAGCGGATCGTCGATATCGGGTGCGGCACGGGGACGTTTGCAATCGCCCTCAAGCAGGCGGCGCGGGAGAGCATCGTTCTGGCGGTCGATCCCGACCCCGCCGTGCTGGAAATCGCACGCGCCAAGGCTGAGGTTGCCGATGCCGAGATTCAATGGTTCGAGGCCATGGGCGACGAGCTGGACAGCATTGATGCACT
>VFQQ010000957.1_pt1 | contig 46289 bp, 93 predicted proteins | sample 3512341 | NCBI WGS metagenome assembly VFQQ01 (sample SAMN10412373, study PRJNA504923) | tailings metagenome | isolation source: Relicate 2 Philex TSF1 revegetated site | place: Philippines: Tuba, Benguet | collected 2017-08-29 | reverse complement strand
GTGCTCAAGGCGGACACCGAGAAGAAGATCAAGGCAGTGTGCGTGGTGCACAACGAGACCACCACGGGTGTGACCAGCGACATCCCCGAGGTGGGCGGCTTGGGTGGCGGGAGGTGGAGTGAGTGGGTTAACGTGGTTGGCAGATCTGAGCTAGGGTCCACAGCTGTACAGGCGTGCTGATTGACTGTGCATGGGCACGCAGCCAGGTCACGGTGCATCAGGATGTGCACCTTGCAGTTGGGTCCTTGAGCCAGGCTTCTCACCTTATGTGCCTGTTCACGATGCCTGCCCTGCAGGTGCGCCGCACCATGGATGCCCACAACCACCCCGCGCTGCTGCTGGTGGATGGCGTCAGTTCCATCGGCGCGCTGGTGAGTGGCCGGGGGAGGCTGGGGGCAGCTGGGGCTGCGACGACTGCTGGACGAAGTTGCACCGGTGGATCACCTGCAATTGATGGCCGCTCTTGCTTGCTGAGCACCCTTCTGACCTACTCCATAACTCCCCACCCTCTTGTGCGCACTGCAGGACTTCCAGTTTGACAAGTGGCGGGTGGACGTGGCGGTGACGGGCAGCCAGAAGGCGCTGTCCATCCCCACCGGCCTCGGCATGGTCTGCGCCTCGGACAAGGTGGGGAGCGGAGGAGTGGGGATGACGGCAGAGCTGGTGGTGGCTTGCAGTAGCTTGTTCAACAAGTGCCAGCAGAGCTAACATTTGCAATTGCATCGCTTGCTTGGTCTTGTCTTGTGCTTCTGGCCCCGTCCCCCCTGCTAACCGCCCCTGCCAACCTGTTTGTTTCACTCGCACCGTCTCCTGTGCCCCAGGCGCTGGCGGCCATGAAGACGGCCACCAGCCGGCGCGTGTACTACGACTTTGCCGACATGCTGCGCACCAACCCCACCGGCAACGTGCCGTACACCCCCATCCTGGTGAGAGTGGCTGGGAGCTGGGGTTGTCAAGTGCGTATGAGATGTGGCATTTGCAGATCGCTTGATATCTGTTGACTAAACTTCGCATGTGATGGTTCCCTGCTCTTTTGCCATGTCGTGCTCCTCATGCCATGCGTTGCTCCCCCTGCAATCCCCTGCAGCCGCTGCTGTACGGCATGGAGGCGTCGCTGAAGCTGCTGCGGGACGAGGGCATGGCCAACGTGGCGGCGCGCCACCACAGGTGCGCAGCGCTTTGTTTTGCAGAAAACACTTGGCTGCAGTGCAGTGCTCTGCTGTGCTCAGCAGCAAGGTTGGGGCACCTGTTGCATTGCAGGGAACGACGCGGCTGTGCAGCAGGCACCATTGCACGAGTGCTGGCAGCTTGCTGGGCGGTGCACTTCCATGTTGCCGCCATTCATCGCCCACCCGCCTGCCGCTGTTCCCCGCTGCCTCCTGCGCAGGCTAGCGGAGGGCTGCCGCAAGGCCGTGGAGGGCTGGGGCCTGCAGACGCTGTGCCGCGACCCGCGCTGGAAGAGCGACAGCCTGACGGTGATCGAGGTGCCGCAGGGCGTGGACTCGCAAAAGGTGGTGGACGTGGCGTACGCCAAGTGAGTGCAAGAGAGCCGGGCGGCTGTGGTTTTGGTGTGCTGTGGCGGGGGTTGGGTGACATGCTGGCTGCTGTTGGGGTGTCTGCCGCCTTGACGCCTGAGGCGGCCAGGCTCGGTCGATGGTGTGCGTATGTAATTGCGCAGCCGGAAACCAGTAAGCATCGCTGGGTGCGCCGTCCTCTGTCAGCCTCCCTGCATCCCTTACCTTTCCATCGCTGCCCTCACCCACCAACTCCCGCAGGTACAACCTGTCCCTGGGCATTGGGCTGGCGGACGTGAAGGGCAAGGTGTTCCGCATCGGCCACCTGGGCAACATGGACGAGCTCATGCTGTCCTCCGCGCTGTGCGGCGCGGAGATGGCGCTCATCGACGCCGGCGTGCCCGTCACGCCAGGTGAGAAACGGGGTCGGAAGGGTATGGGTTGGGTGGGTTGCATGGGTGGTTGTTGGGGCGAGACGGGAAGAAATCACTGTATTTGAAAGGTCGTGTGTTGAGTGCATGCTGGGCACGTTGCAGCTGAGAACCACTTTTGAGTCAGTAGCATCCCCTAACCATGACCCCGTCGCTTTTTTTCCCTGCCCGCAGGCAGCGGCGTGTCTCGCGCCATCGAGTACTGGCAGCAGACCGCCAAGCCCATCCCCACCCGCGAGCACATGCTGGCCTGAGAGCCTGTGTCGCCAGCCGGCCTCGCAACACTCCGCACTGCTATGCTAGCAACCAGGCAGCCAGGGCGCACCTGTCCCAGCTCGCTGCGCACTCGAGCGTGACGCCAACCTTGGACGCCGCTGCCCCGCATAACAAATGGCTTTGCCTCTCTCCCTGCTTCGATCCGCAGCACGTTTTGGCTGCTCGCTCGCCATTCCTCTTTCCCTTCGGTTAATGCGCCCCTCTGACTGCTATGCTCTGGTGAATTTCGTTGAGATGCAATGCACCCGCCCCAACCAACACACACACACACACACACATCTCCCGTCAGCTCCATCTGCACCGCCGGCACGCCCTGTGTGCAATTTCATCCTCCGCTTCCGAACACTGTGTGGGCCCTGTTGTTTGCATACCCTTACGTGCCCCGCCCCGCTGCTCACTGTTGTACAACAAAGCTCCGCTGTAACCTGAGATGAATTAAAGCAACACGAAGAAGGCAAGGAATGTACAACTGGTAGTTCAGCGTTGGTCGATGAAAGAATACAGTCCCAGGGGCTGCGCTGAAGCACAGATCTTGCCAGCCTGCCATACAAAGAATGCTCACACATGCATGGGCGTCCCACCCACTGCACAAAAACACGGTATGCCTCAGTCTGCCCGGCAGGGCGTGCGCTGGAACTGTGCAGCCCGCCGCAGGCCATGCTGCGCCAGCGCGCGTGTGGCCACCCGCAGCGAACCCACCACACCCTTCTGTCGCAGAAGGACCATGGGATCGGCCTCCGGCGCCTCTGCGGCCCCATTTGCTGCGCCGTCTGCCGCCGCTGCCGAGCCCGCAGCCCCTGCCCCTGCTGCTGCCGCAGCGCCGTTGGCTGCTGCTGGCGCCGCTTCACCCTCCTCCGTAATCTCCATCTGCACGCCCGCAAAGAACTGCACCCGCCCATCTGCAGTGGTGAGGTAGCGGCTGGGTGAGCAGGTTGCAGCCAACAGCAGGCAGGCATGGCAGGCCGGCAGGAACACGGGCAGGCAGTTTCAGCGTCGCAGGGTAGCATGCCTGCAGACGCCGCCCGTTATTAGTCAAGCTGGTTGCAGGCAAGTCTGCACATCCGCCCTGTGCCACCCTGCGCTGCGCCGCACCTGCGTCGCGCAGCGGGCACACGTGCAGCGAGTTCCAGAACGGCCGCCCGTCCTTGCGGTAGTTGAGCAGCGTCACTGTGACCGGCCGCGGCGGCTGGGCTGCCAACGCCTCCCGCAGCTGCTGCACCGCTGCCGGGTCGGTGCCTGGCCCTTGCAGGAAGCGGCAGTTGCGGCCCACCACCTCGCTGCAAAGATACCAAGTACAAAAAGGAGCAAGGGGTGATGGCGGTGAGGCCAAGAAGACAGAAGCGCACTGCAGGGCAAGCAGCGGGCTGTTGCAGAGCAGCAGCAACACAGATCGCCGCACTGACTGGCCAACACCGGCATTCCCACACGCAGAAATGCATCCCCACAACTGGATCCTTCCACAGCGCACCTGCATGGGTAGCCCGTCATGCGCAGGAAGGCGGGCGAGGCAAAGACGATGGGGCAGTCGGGCAGGTTGGGGTCCGACAGGCAGAAGCACTCCTGCAGGGGGGACAAACAGGTGGCAGGGCATGCAGTCAGATGCACAACACTCGGTCAAATGGCAGGCACGCCCCAAACGAAGGGCTAGGCCTGCCCATTCGAAGTAAGCATAGCAGTAGGGCATGGCAAACCACTCTGCAAGCAGCACAGCCGTCCGCAGCAGCGTATGGAGCAGCAGCTGCTGCGCAGCACACACACACTTGCTCCAACACCCAGCAGGCGAGGCAGCAGCTGCTGCGCAGCACACAGCAGGCAGGGCAGGGTAGCGCGCACCTGCACTTTGGCCAGGGCCGTGAGCATGGAGGACGGCACGCACTGCAGCACCGCACACTTGGTGGTGTGGTCTGCGGATGTGAGCTCCTCCACGTGCGCCTGTGCAGGCAGAGCAGGCAGGGCAAGGAGGGTGTTTGAGAAACGCGTTTGAGAAACGTGAGGCAGCATGTGTTGGCCTTGTTGCTCTGGCCTGCCCTCAAAAGAGCTGCCCCTCCACCTGCCCAGCAGCAGCAATATACCGCCGCAACCCAACCCAACCCAGGCACGCCTCACCGTGAGCTGTGCAGACACGCTGGCTGCCTGCGCCACCTCCTGCTGCGCCTGCGCATCCAGCGCTGCGCCGCCGCCCGCCTCAACCAGCCGGGTCACATCCGCCTGCACACCTGCGGCCAGGGATGGGTGCATATGGTGTGGCAAGTTGTGGGTTGCGTTGGGTTGCAGCCTTGAAAGGAAGCAGCAAGGGAAGGCCGCGTTGGCCCCGTGCAGGTTCACTTGCTGGGCGCCAGCACTGCCACGATTGCACAGCAGTCCACCTCCTTGCCACCCAAACCTCGAGCAGCACGCAAGCAGCACACGAACTGCCAGCACGGCCTGCCGTCGCTCACCCACAAACCAGTCCACGGGCCCCGCGGGGTCGCGCCGCACCGGCTCCAGCCGGAAATAGTTCCAAAACGGCGTCTTGTCCTGGCCAGGCGGGGGAAGAGGGCAGGTATTGAAGACGGGTGAATCCAGTGGAGTGGCGGCTTCGATGGAAAGGACGTTGTGAGAAAAAAGGCCTTGGGGCTGCTCCCAAGCGATGTCAATGCCCAGCCCCCCACCTTGCGGTAGTTGAGCAGGCAGACGGAGCAGGGGCGCTCCTCGCGGATCGCGTCCCGGATCTCCAGCACCGACTGGTGGGCGGTGGCAGGGCCTGGGGGGGCGGCAAGGGCGGGTGGGGCAGGCGGGGTTGGAAGTATGTGAGGGTGAGAAGAGGCTCCAACAAGCGGCAAGCTTCCAGCAGGGTGAGTCGACTCATGCACTGTCACAGCCCTGCTGTGCAGCAGCAAACAAACAAGCTGTACGAGCTGCAGCCACCCCGCTTGCCAGCGCAGCAGGCGCCGCGTCGGCTCACCCTGCAGGAAGCGGCAGTTGCGGCCCAGCACCTCGGCGGGGCTGTAGCCGGTGCAGGTGTAGAAGTGGGGCGAGGCAAAGACGATGGGCATGTCCGCGGAGCGGGCGCAGCTGACCACAAAGCTGAAGGACAGCTCCGACAGCAGGCTGCAGCGGCAGGCAGGGAGCAGGGAGTGAGGGGATGGTGAGCGACAGAGAAGGCAGCCGGCTGGCTCGCTGGCTGTCGGAAGCAACTGGAAGAGCGCTCGCGAGCATTGCCAATTGGCACAACAGTTAACTTCCCACAGCCTTGCCTGCCGAATGTGCGGCCCAGCTCCTCCAGCGCCTGCCGCTCGCCGGCGGCGGCCTCGCGAGCGGCGGCGGAGGGGGCGGCGCAGGCGCTCGGCAGGGCCGCCGGGCGTGGTGGCGTTGCCATCTGCTGGCACTGGGGATCTGTGCTGCGTGTGTGGTGAGGCTGGCGACGCTCGACAGTGGCCGCAAAGTGGGCGAGGGTTGCTGGCAGGCCCGGCAAGCCACGGGGTTACGAATTGAAGACGTGGGCAACTGTGAACAATGCCGCGCTGCAAACGGGCCTCGTTTGCACCCCTCCAGCGCACCACAGCACAGCTTGACAGGCGAGCACAACCCTGGCTGCCTCACTGCCTGTAAGTCGGCTTTATGGCGCCTGCAGCGATCGGTGTCACGCCCTCAATTGCTGCACACCCCTCCGTCAGCCTCCGCGCCTCACGCTCGCCCAGGCCGATGGCCAGCTTTGCCTCCCGACTGAGCAGGGCCGTGGTGACAGGCGTGCGCGCAATGTCGACGGCCAGCGCTGGTGGTGTGCCCGTCGAGGTGCGCCGCGGGGCCGCCAAGCTCCCGGGCCCGCAGGGCTCCGATAGCGGTGGCCTCCTGGGCAGCGCCCTGGGCGCTGCTGCGAGAGATCGCCCCGATCCAAAGCCGATCCCGTCGCGCATTGCCGCCGCAGCGCTCCCTGCCGCCCGCGGCGCCGCCGCCGCTGCCGGTGGTAGTCGCCGCCAGCCCCTCCCTCTCCCCAACCTGCCGCTGCTTTCCCATGCCCCCGCTTACACCAGGTGCACAACCCCAATGGCGCACTGCGCGTGGTGGTCACCAAGGCGCTGCCCGGCGACCGCTGGCTCAAGGTGCTGCGCTGCTTCTGATGGCGGGTTTGGCGGCGGCGTTTTGCGACCCAAGCGGGACCAGCGGCGGTTGCGCATGAGCCGGCAACAGGCAGGCGTCTCGTCTATTTTTTGTTGCACACTTGCCACCTGTCTCACGCACATATCCCTGCCCACGGCACCCCTTGCCGCCGCAGGTGCTGACGGCCGCAGGCTGCCGCGTGGAGGTGAGCGCCGACCCCGACACCATCCTGTCCAACGCTAAGATCCGGGCGCTGATCGGCGACAAGTGCGATGGCGTGATCGGCCAGCTGACCGAGGTGCGGCTGGGGAGAGGTGGCAGCGGAGCTGTCTGGTTATCTGGTGACTGTATCTGGTGCATGTTGATGCTGGAATGGAGCTGTGGCGGTAGGCAGGCAGCGTCGAAGAACCGCTGCTGCATGCGCTGAAGGTGCTACAAGGAGCCGCTGCTGTGACCATCCCCCTGGTGCAGGACTGGGGCGCAGAGCTGTTTGGCGCGCTTAAGGCAGCCGGCGGCCGCGCGTACAGCAACTATGCCGTGGGGTGAGAGGCAGGGAGGGTCAGTGCTTGCCAGCCGGATGCTGCAAGGCAGCAGGCACACGGCACTGGCGTATTGGGTGGCAAGCAGCCGATTTGGTTGCAGAGCCTGGTGATGCGGGAGCAAGAGCCGCCAGCAAGGCAGCCATCAACCAGCCGAGGCATCTGAAGACTGTCGCCCGGCCCCTGCCTGCCTGCCGCCCGCAGCTACAACAATGTCAAGGTGCCGGAGGCCACCAACGTGGGCATCCCCGTGGGCAACACCCCGGGTGCGTGTTGCGCCTGCTGGCCCACTGCGTGTCTGGTTCAGCAGCACATCTCAGCTGCAGGATGCTGGGGTAACGTGTGCAGCGTTGGCCTGAGCACTGTGTGCCTAAGGCTGCAGGCACTCAATGCGCATGCCATGGGCATGGCGTGCAGTGCACACATTCCTGCTTCCCGACGGCTGCTGAGCTCCACATCAGCCTCACTTGCACCCGCCATGCGCAGGAGTGCTGACGGAGACCACCGCTGAGCTGGCGCTGGCGCTGACCTTTGCTGCCGCTCGGCGCGTGGTGGAGGGCGACGAGTTCATGCGGGGGGGCCACTATAAGGGCTGGCTGCCCACCTTGTTTGTGGGGAACCTGCTGCAGGTGGATGCTCGGGGTCAGCAGGGAGGGTAAACGTGTTTGAGCAGCGCTGGGAATTGCCCCTGTGCGCTCCTGTGGTGATTAGGCGCGACTGCCGCACCTGCCCCGCAGCACACACGCTGCCCGCTGTCAACCCTGCTGCCCCACACCCGCCAGCCCGTCCCACCACCCCCTCCCCTCCCCTTGCTACCCAACCTACCCTGCAGAACAAGACGGTGGGCATCATTGGCGCGGGCCGCATCGGCACCGCCTATGCCCGCATGATGGTTGAGGGGCACAAGTGCGACCTGGTGTATTACGACCCATACCCCAACCAGTGGCTCGAGGACTATGTGCGGTGAGTGCAGCATTGCTGCTGCTGCCGGAGTGTAGGGGGCTGTTATGCAGGGGTGGCCTGTCTTACGCGTCACGCCAACATTGCACACTAAGGTGCAGCTCCGTGCCTGGTGTTGCATGGGCCGCCTTCCAGGAAGCCAGCAGCACAATGCTAATCAACTCTGATCTCTTGCGATGCCCTCCTCCTGCAGCGACTACGGCAAGCTGCTGGCCAGCAAGGGCGAGCGGGCGGTGACGGTGCGGCGGTGCGACACGGTGGAGGAGGTGCTGCGCCAGGCAGACGTGAGGAGGGCATGGGGGCACAGGGCAGGCTGGTGGTGTGGTGGTTGTTGCTGGTGCTTGCTGGTGCAGGCTGCGGTTGGCAACTGTGAGGCATTATACCTATATTTAAATGGGGGCACCGCTGGGGGCAGTGTGCCGCATTGTGACATGCAATCACAGTCTACAAGCATGCACTGCATCGACTGCTGTGCAGGTGGTGTCCCTGCACTGCAACCTGGACGACCAGACGCGGCACCTCATCAACGCGGAGCGGTGCGTGCAGCTCAGCTGTGCGGCTGCAGCTGGCCGGCTGAGGGGCAGCGGTATGCATGCGCCAGAGCTGTTGCTACTGCTGGAACAGCGATTGACTTTGGTGCCGACTAGCTCACCGACCTTGTATGCTGCACAATTGCTTCCCACAATCCTGCAGGCTGAACCAGATGAAGCCGGACGCGGTGCTGGTGAACGCGGCGCGCGGCCCCGTGATTGACGAGGCGGCGCTGGTGGCGCACCTGCAGGCCAACCCCAACTTCCGGGCGGGTGGGTGGCTCAAGCTGTCGCTGCTGGGGCCTTGCAAAAGTAGCCGTGAGGTGGCAGCGGGGGGATGGGCACACACTGCCTGCACACGGCTGGATCAAGTGCAGCATGCAGGCGCCAGCGTGTGATGCTTCAACCCGCTGCCATGGACAATGGGGATGGGACACTCCTGTGCCCTCTTTTCCTGCGTCTGGCCGCCTGCTCCGCCAAGCGTGTTGCTCACCTCTCTTTACCCTTCATTCCTCCCCCAGGCCTGGATGTGTTTGAGGACGAGCCGGAGATGAAGCCCGGCCTGGCGCAGTGCAAGAACGCGGTGATCGTGCCCCACATTGCGTCCGCCACGCTCTGGACCCGCGCCGGCATGGTGCGCTGGGCTGGCTGGCTGGGAGGCTGGCTGGATCTGTTGGCAGGGATTGGGGGTGTGCAAGAGAAAAAAATTTGCGGATCATTCGTGTGCAGATGGCTGGTCGCGCAGCGCCCATGCCTGCAAGCAATGCATTGTGGACCTCCGCCCCACCAGCCCCATCTCGCCTCATCCCGGTCCCCCTCTGCCCCCGCAGGCCACGCTGGCGGCGTGCAACGTGGCGGCCACGCTGTCGGGCCACCCGGTGTGGAACAAGCCCGACGTGCTGCCGTTTGTGGACGGTCCCTTTGAGCAGATCCCCAAGGTGAGAGAGGCTGCAGCACATTGTGAGGGCATGTTTGCTGGGTGTGTTGTGCTGTCCGGGTGGGCTGGTCGGCCGGTACAGACCACCTGTGATTGGGTCAGAGGTTCTTCATCTCGCTGCTGTGCGCATTGATTGCCCATGCATGGAGACTGGTGGCTGAGCACCCGCTGCTCCCTCGCTCCCCTCCCCCTGCTCCGCAGGCGGCGCCCTCCATTGTGAATGCAAAGGAGCTGGGGCTGCAGATGGCTTGAAGTGGAAAGCCGCACTGGTAAAATTACCGCATCCCAGCAGCAACATGTGCTAGCCGCTCTACACCCAAGTTGCACACGGCATGACACCGCGAACGAGAGAGCCCGTGCTGCCTGGCGCCCAGCCAGGCTGCTTGCGCATAACCCGTATGCCTGATTTTGTTTCCAGAACACTGCGTGCAACCAACCATTCCTTTTCCCGCACTGACCCTCAGCCAACTTTTATTCTCCCCCCCCGCCCGGCTCACTGTCTTGCATCTGTACTCTTGCCGTCATGTAAACATCACTGTGTGCTGTCAATGGCCGTGTCTGGATTGGGCTAGGTAGAAAGCATGCAGCTACCATTACAAAGGCACGCCAGGCAACTGTGCATATGCGGGAAACTTTGGTCAGAATTACAGCAAAAGGCAAGCAAGACGAAAGCAACCCATACATGCCTGCTGTACCGTGTCGTTCAGCTGCTGCAGCAAAGCGCCTCAGCACTGGCTTGTGACTGGCGCCGCCAGCCAGAACTGGGCACTGCTATCTAGCGGCGGAGCTGGCGAGGGGTGGGAGCAGGCCTCGCCAGTGCTGCACAGCGCATCCAGCAGCCGAGGCACCTGCACGTGGCGGCCATTGGGGCGGGCAGTCTGTGGTGGGTCACAGGTTGCGCAGAAAGGCTGCTGATAACTGAGGCAGCGAGGCATGCCAACCGATAACCGAGGCACTTTCTGAGAAGACATGCAAACACTTAGCCTGATGCTGGCCCAGCGGCAGCCAGCCCAGTGCAGTGAAATGCAGGCTTCACCCGACCCAAACCCTCACCAGCTTGACGCAGGCCATGACGGTTGGTAGATGCAGCGGGGTGGGCAGGCTCGTACGCACAGCTGCTGCGACCTCGCTGCGAGTCCGCCCCTCGTGCACCGACAGGCCGTGCCGCAGCGGGGCCTGCCGCACCTGACTCTCCAAGCTGCCCTCCCCTGCTGCTCCTGCCGCCGGCTGGGGTGGCGGCAGCGGGCTGGCAGGCACTGCATCCTCGGCCATTTCAACAGCCAGCTGCTGGAAGCTGCGGGGGCTGCCAGGCTCCACCAGGCTACGCATGACGGAAGGGCCAAAGGGGACTTACTTTTGCAGCGTGGCAAAGCAGTGGGTGGTGGTGGCAGAAAGCTCAGGCAGTACCACATTGCAGTGGAGCCTGGGGGCCGTGCCAAAGCGACCCCACGCGCGCTACAACCCAAGTCGCATCATTATCAAGCTGCCCGCCCAGCTCACCCCTCGATGTCTGCAGCCTCCATGCCAAGGGGAAGCCCGCCGCCGCCCAGCCCCCTCAGCTGTTGCTGCTGCTGCTGCTGGCCTGCTGGCGCTGTCACATGGGCTGCAGCCCCCGCCAGCTGCTCGTTCACTGCCTGCTGCGCCCTCAGGCCCTCGCCATGTGCCAGGATGTCCGCCTCGTGCCGCTGCTGCACCTGAGCATGCTGCTGCAAAGTGCAGCTGTGCTGCTGCAGCACTGCGCCGAACTGTGCAGCCTGAGTGGCAACATGCACTGAGAGCACCTGCAGCTGCATGCTCAGCTGTGCAACCTGATCGCCACCTGCCCCTGCCACTGGCAGCTGCATGGCGGCTGGTGCCTGCACCCCTGCTGCCGCCGCCGGCGCCGCCGCTCCCGCCGCCGGCGCCCAAGCTGCAACCATGCCAGCAGTTGCTGCGCCTGCTGTGCCCCCACCCGGCTGTGACATGTGACCAGCATCTGCAAGCTGGCTGCGCAGCCGCGCAAGCTCTGCCTGGCCCACTGCCCCGCCGCCCTGCTTCTGCAACCCTTCCAGGGCCTCAAAGTGCAGCACGCGAGGCAGCGCATCGGGCGGGGCATCCAACCACGCTGCCACAGCTGCACCGCTGCTGGCTAGCCGCGCCTGCAGATGGAGGAAGCACAGCTGGCACACGGCATGGAGGTTAAGCAAGGTGCGCAGTCCAGCAATCCATGCACCGGTGTGCTTCAGAAGCTGAACGGGCACCAAGGCACCCTTTGCAGGGCTGAAGAAAACCACATCAGGCCCAGAGCGCCTGTGTGGCCTGGATGTCCACATCCGCCGATGCACCCTCAAAGCGGAGCTCAATGGTGGTGGGGCCGTCGCTCGGCGTGGCAATGCTCTCATTATTTCTTCTTGCCATAAGTGTTCACACTGCCACCGCCCGCGCCAGCCGCACTGCTGCCCTCGTCATCACTGCCTTCGCTGCGCCGCCGCTTGCCCGAGCGAGCAGCGGCAGCTCCGGCCAGCACCAGCTGCAGCTTAGGATTGAACAGGAAAGTGCGCCGCGTGCCGCTGAGTGGCTCCAGGCGTCCGGCCAGCTGCAGCCGCACCCTGCCGGGCTCCTCTCCGAGCGTGATGGCTGTCATCAGCCCTGCTCCCTGTGCAGGTGTGCAGCGCTGCGCCCGCCTCACGCTGCCCTCAGTCACAGGCAGCTGCAGGCAGAGCGCAAGGGGTGATGGCAGCTAAGAGGTGATTTGGTTGACGTCCTGGCAGAACATGTGGAAAGAACTGCACGCAAGCCATGTTCACTGACCCCAAACCCACCTGCACGCCAAACGGCAGCTTGACCGTGAATGTCGCAGCAGTGTGGCGGGCCACGAGCGTTTTGTCGTCAACGCTGCTGTCGCTGCCGCTGCCCTCCTGACGTTCTGCGATGGTGAGCCCTGCGGGCAGCCGCAGGCCTGCCTGCAGCTCTGCCACGCCGGCTGGAGGCTGAGCAGAGGCGGGTATCACAAGCACGGAGCAGCTGGCGACTTGGTCGGGCGCAGCAAGCGCCAGCGGCAGCAGCAGCGCCGCTGCGCACTCCTCAAGCTTGCCCGTGCTGGCTGCTGCTGTGCTATCTGATCGCACATAGTACACGCTGCCTGGCGCTGCTGCAGGCTGTTGAGTGCCCTCTGCAATCTGCACAAGCAGGTTCAGCTGTTTGTAGGCACGCTTTGGCGCCCCACGTCTGCCCTTGCTGCTGCTGCCTGCACCGTCAGCCATGGCAGGTGCTGAGGCTACAACCAACAGGCGAGAACGGTGCCATCCTTGCAAATGGGGGGCCCATGCAGGATGTTGCCCATGTTGGGGCGGCCACCCTACTTCAATTTCCCTTGCAATTCAGCCCAGATCGAGAGCCTGTCTGCAAAGTCCAGCCGAGGCAGAAGGAGCAGCCATCCTGCACCGCCCAGCACACGTGGAACCCTACTCCAGGCAGCAGCCGATAGCACGCTATCGCAGCCTGCCCAGAGCAGCAGCCTGCAGGCCAGCTGGGCAGTACAGACGGCCTGACGTGCAGCAGCGCCCAACATGCCGCCCTCGCCGCCGCCGCCGCCGCCGCTAGGCCCCGCCGCGGGCAGCGGCAGCCGAGCGGGCACCCCCTCGCGCAGCTCAACAGACCCGCGAGAGGCCCAAGAGGCGCTCATGGACACGGTGCAGCTGGTGGCTGAAGGAGTGCAGCAGCTGGAGGATGCTCAGGCGCAGGTGTGCATGCTGGAGTCGGGGAGCGCAGCCGCTGTCGCTGTTCCCCCTCAATCTGCCCCGTGCACGCCACAATTGCACGGAGTACCTGCGCCGTCCCCACGCTGAAGTGCAGACTGCTGAGCGTGTGGTTGGGGTGGAGCTGCAAATGGAAAACCTCTCCATTGCTGTCGAGGCCCGCATCTCTCGGCTGGAGGGCCAGCAGGCAGCAACTGCCCAGTGGCAGGCAGAGGCCGAACGCCGGCACGTGCAGACCAACCAGCGGCTGGCGAGCGTGGAGCGGCAGCTGGCCAAGGGGCAGCAACCTACACCTGTGGCACGTCAGCCTGCAGCACACACCTCTGCTGCCACTCAGCGATCCGCTGCTGCCGCCCTGCCGTCTGCGGTAGGGCGACCAGAGCGCATGGCCTTGGCAGCTGCAGCAATGCGGCGGCAGCTCGGGCAGGCGGGGCGCGGGTCGGCGGCGGTGCCTGGTGCTGCAGCCGTGCTGCCGCCCCTGCCGCCCGCAAGCTCCACACCGCAGCCGCGCCCGCCCAAACAGCCGGCACTGCGTATTGGCGACCACAGCTTTGCGTCGCGGGATGCTGCCTGGGCGCTGATCAAGCAGTTGAAGATTGACCTTCTGGACAAGCCGATGTGCTGGGACGACCAGGAGCGCGGTGCCAGCTTCAGGTGGGCAGGCACGGCAGTATCGCAACTAATGTGGCGATCAGCTCGTCCAACGCAGCACTGCACTGCTACAGCAACTGTGCCAGAGCGGCAACTGCTGCTGCCGTGCATGCTTGGTCCGCATGCACGTCTGGGCTGCCCTGTTGCCCCCTGTTGACGTTGCTGCTTCACCTGCTGCCTTTCAACTCCTTTGCCACAGGTTCCTGTTGGGCCTGCTGGGCAGGCACCCCAAAGGCGCTGCCAAGGTGCCACACCCGCCTGTCAAGTAAGCATGCTTGCTCTTGTTCAAAAGGGAGGGGCTAGCTGTGAAGCTATGGCAATCGCCTTGGTGCGTGCAACGTGTTGCCGAATCTTTTTTGAGGGAAGAACAACCATGCGTCTCGCTCCCCACTCTCACTGCCTGTATCAGGGGCTTCATATCTCGGGTGAATGGCTTTAGCACCGGCGTCGAGTTCCACTTCATCGATGCCTGCGGCTGCGAGCACGACTTTTCGGCGCTCAAATGCATGGAGTGAGTAAGAAGGGTTTAGCTGTCATGCGCTCACTGGCCCCGCGGCCGCCGCCACTGCCGCTGCCGCTGCCACTGCTGCTACTGTCGGTGCTCCGGACCAGGTGCTGCCACCAGTCGATATCGGCAAGGCTGAGATGGTAGGGTATGCGTTGCCATGCAGTGACCATCCCAGCAAAGTTGCCGAAAGTGAGTTGGTTTTGATGGGCATACTCGGCTATTAGCTATACTATGCTCCTCCACCTGGTGCAGGCAGCGCCAGGAGCCGCCGGCCGTCAAGCTGGCGGATGCAATGGCTGCAGCTGTGCATCAGCAGAAAGCCGAGTTTCGGGCGTCCTGCGAACGGCAGTTCTGCTGGCTGTGTGCTGCAGGTAAGCCTGGCTGACGACTCCCATCTCGTGACTTGCCATACTGTGTTCCTGCGTGTTTGGTTTACTGCACCAAGAGCGCCGACCAAAAGTCGCCTGCTGATTGTTGCCACAGGAGGCAGGACGCAGCTGGTGGTGGACCACAGCTGCCCGACCCTGCCGCAGCTGCGGGCGGAATTCTTGGAGGCATGCCACCGCCGCGGCCTGGCTGTGCCAAGCGAGTTCGCAGCAGACGCAAGCACCAACAAAACCATCTTCAGGTGGGCGGCAGGCGGCAGAAAATGTGTGCATCAGAAGGAACAGCACAAATGCGGTATTGTATTGATAAGCTGGCTGTATCCTGTGCAAGTGACTGCGCCAGTTGTAAACAACGCACTGTTTCTCAAGTTTTGCAGAGAGGAAGACAACGAGTTTGCCAAGCTGTGGCAGCAGTACCATGCGCAGCATGCTCGCCTGCGACTGCTGTGCAAGGCCTGCCTATGGCAGACGAATGGGCGGCGCGGCATCCCGCAGTGCAAGGGCCGCCTGCTGATGCCAGACAAACGGGAGCAGGCGCAGCAGCAGGAGTGGCGTCGCCTGTGCAGGCACTACCTGCGAGCGCCCAGCTGACCTGCTAAGTTTTGGCAGCAATACATGGCTGATGTGAAAATAATGTTCTGCACATACATATGTAAAATTTTAGAGTGACTAGCATGTTCAAAAAGCATCGTGCTCCCATCGAGGCTAGGCAAGCTGGGCCGAGTGGCCAAAATGCTGCGGCAGGGCCGCTCTGCCCCGCTGGCGCCGACCCCGCTGGCGCCGACCCGCAGGGCTCGATTGCCAGCTTGAGCGGCTTCCTCATGACGCACAGTATACGGTCAGTCGTTTCAAGCAGCGTTCTGCCTCCTTTGCGCCTTGCTGGGCGCGATGGCGAAGGGCGCCGTGTCGCTGCGTGAGGACGGGGCCTGCAAGGCAAGCAGTGCAGCGCACAGAAGACGTGCAAAGCAGGAGATCGCGCCCACGCCGCCAGCCGACTCTTTGCCGCCCACCGCCGCTCACCGCCTGCCGCCTGCCCTTGCCCTGGCAACGGTCGCTAGCGCTGCACCAACCCCGCCTGCACACAGGTCGAGTTCATTCACAACAGCGCTGTGCATGCCATTGAGCCGGTGTGGACTGAGGAGGAAGCACGCATCGCCTGCGACCTGCTGGCAGGTGAGCTATGGCTTGTCACATTGGTGCCCGCCGGCTTGGCAGCTGTATTTGCTGCGCTGATCTGGCACGGTTGCATCCAGCACTTCCTGATGCACAAGGCAAAGCAGCATTCCGGCAACAGAACGTCGCCTTCACACAATGCAGTCAAGGAGGCTGTTGATGCGGGGCTGCCGCTGGAAAGCCTGAGCTTGCACACGGCAGAGGAGATCCCCAGGTGGGCAATTGGCGGCTGCTGCCTGACGGAGGGCAGCAGATGAGCGGGGCTCCTCTGACGCCCAGCAGCTGCTCACACTCACCTCATTGCATCCTCTGCACCTTGCTGCAGCTCTCGGCTGACGGAAAGTGCGGCCGGCATTGTTCGGAGTGTGCCATTCAACGATGTGGTGCTGCAGTTGGGCCGCGTGGCTGAAGGCACCAACGGGCTGGAAGGTACGGGCAACCTTTCTTCAGCAAGGGAGGCTGTTTTTGCGAGATGCTCATGGTCTCAGTCTGCAGCTTGCCCCAAAGGCTGTCCGCCTTGCCTTGCTGCAGAAGACTACATCGAACACGACGATCAAGGGGCATTCAACTTGGGCGCTCTGGGCATTGCCACCCACAAGCTGCTGTGCGTTGCAGCCTACCTGCAACAGCTGTGCGTAGTCCAGCTGCTGCTGCTGCTCCACCCTGCAGCTGCTGTCAAGCCGGATGCCTGGCGCTGGCTTCCCGTGCACTCGGCCGCGGTGGGCGGCAGCGTGCCAGTGCTGCGCCTGCTGCTGGCGGTTGCACCGGAAACCGCGCCAGGGAGGCTGAAGACGAAGACACGCCACTGTACAAAGCCCTGCGGCGCGGCAACGACAAGGCAGCCATGTACCTGATTGGAGCGACGCCTGCGGAATCAGCACTGGAAGCCCTGCTCTGGGCTTGGAGCAGCTGGCGCCGAGATCTGTCAAAGGCACAGGCGCAGTTTGCTGAGTTGGTCACCGCCCACTGCCCGCTGCCAAATGAGCTGTGGCAGCAGCTGCCAGCGCCCTGCCCAGGCCTGGCCCGCGCTCTGCCCACCGCGCTGCAACACTCGCATGCCCAAGCACGCATGTTGGTGCAGCACCTGCCGCCAGCCGATGTTGCTGTGCTGCGAACCGCGCTGCTGTGCCTGGCGCGACAGCAGCGCACCAGCGGCTTGGCGCTGCCGCCATCGCTGGTGGAGCGCATCCTGTGCATGGCTTTTGGGTGAACCTTGATCTTGGTGTAAGCCTTGTGAGCGGCGAGCCAACAGATCATCAGGCGGTGCTGTTGCTGGTGTCCGCACGGCGTTTCTGCCGGTGGCCACCGCCACCGGCAGGGCCTGCCAGGTGGCGACAGTTGGCATGTTCTGCTCCGCACCGCACGGGTGCCGACGATCCCTGCTGTTGCATGATTGTGGGAAAATAAGTCCCGTGTGCCTAGTGAGCAAGCCGGGGTGGCTGAACATCACGCAGCAGTGCCTGTTTCTGGGCCAGCTGGCGACCTGCCCAATCCGCACATGCTGCGACGGGCACAGCGCACCGCCCACCAGGCCAGCTGGTGCGTACAGCTGTGAATAGGCGACGTAGCCTGCCCGTCTGGAAGGACAGCTGGGTCGAGGCTTCAAAATGGCGTGGCTGGGGCGCAGTTCACCATTCCTCCGCTGCCCGATTTCCCTTGCCGTCTGCCGCGCTGCGCCTGCCGCCCGTCCCCATCTGGACCGCCACCAGCCCTCCCATGCCGCCTTCCATTAGGCTGCTGCTCCTCGGCGTCGCCCTTCTAGTCGCTGTGCACGCGGTGAGCGGGGCTGTGGGGCTGCCTGCGCGCCGCCGCGGGCCGTCACGACCGGAGGTCCCCTGTGAACCGCTGCGCCCGATCGATGCTCAGCCATCCTCCTCTCGCTCTCCCTTATGTTCTGCAGCCCGGCGCCGCCGCGGGGCGGTGAGTCGCCGTCGCCGCCGCCCGCCACCTGGCCGCCGCTGCCGCCCGCGTCGCCAGCATTTTGCCCTCCGCCAACAGCTTGCTGTCCGCCTGCTGTGCCTGGACTCTGCTCCGTGCACTCCTCTGCCTCATTCACCTCATCACGGAGCTCTCCCGCTTGCCTCACCGCAGCAACCTGCGTGATGTGTCCACCAGCATGATGCCCAGCCGGCAGGCGCTGCCCAACAGGCTGCGCATGTCGGCTGCGGAGGTGGGCGAGATGAATGTCCAGCCCCGCATCGAGGTGTCCAAGATCTTCTCCCAGCCCAAGCTGGCCAAGTACCGGGTGAGCGCTGGCTGGTCGACGCACGGGGTAGGCCTGCTGCGGCGGCCTGGGCGTGGCAGGCGGCGACGGCAGATTGCAAGTCGCATGCTGCGTTGTGGCCGTTGCACAGCTGGCGGGGCAACGGAGCGTGCACTGAGCAACGTGCATGCCAGATGTTGAGCTAACCGTCCCACTGCTTCATGTCCCTCCCACCCCTGCAGGACCTGTACATCCAGGCCATGGCCGCCATCAAGGCGCTGCCCCACACCAACCCCGAGAGCTTCTTCCAGCAGGCCTCCATCCACGGTGGGTGGGGCTGCTGCTGCTGGGTAGCAGGCAATAGGTGCTGCAACCACGGAGGGGCAGGCAGCAGGGGCATGGCGGCACTCTCTGAGCCTGCAGGCCAGCCCGCCTGCAAGCAGTGGTTCTGCTCCGAACAGGCGTCCTCCGCCACTCCCCTTGAAAACAGGCTTTCCCTTCATTCCGTACCGCGGTGCCATCAACCCCGCCGCCCCGCTCCAACCCCACTGCTCGCTGGGGCGGTGAGCAGCATGGGCACAGTGTGGCTGTTGACAGCAATCGCTAGATATGTTTGTTGCTGGTCAGCCGCAATTATGCAGTTAGAATGGCGCCTGCCTGATATGTCCCCCTGCTGTCCCCTGCTGTCCACCTGCCGCGCACTGCTGCCTCATCCACACTTGCTGCCGCAGGCTACTGCCCCCACCGCGCCACCCACTTCCTGCCCTGGCACCGCGCCGAGATGCTGGAGCTGGAGCGGGTGAGGGGCGGGGCGGAGGGGACTGTGGCTGTTGTCTCGGGTGGCTGAGGGTTGATGGGGTTGCACAATGCATGCTGGCGCAGCACCATGCTGCGGCCTACGCGCTGCGCAACCACCCACAACTTCCTGCTGAGCGCTGCGCCACCTCTCCTCCCCCTCTGACCACCCGCCTGCCTGCAGACGCTGATGAAGCACGTGCTGCAGATTGCCAGCCAGTACAACGGCAGCGACAAGGAGGAGTGGCAGCGCGTCGCCAAGAAGTTCCGCCTGCCCTACCTGGACTGGTGCGCTGCGCAGGGGATCCTGCTGTGGACCTCATGCCTGTGCAGCAGCGCAGCTGCCGCCTTCGATGCTCCTGGATTGTGCTTGTATTCCCATCCTTTCCTTCCCTCATACTGCCACCGCTCCTCGGCTGCCCTTGCCTGCACGACCTCTGCATCTCAGACACCCTGCTTCTCAACCCTCCCACCCTCACCCTGCAGGGCCGCTGACTACGTGAAGGAGAGCGGGCTGCCCGCCTTCCTCAACCAGCCCACGCTCGAGGTGCAGACACCGACCGGCAAGCAGACGATGCCCAACCCCTTCCTGGGCTACACCATCGACAGGTGCGGAGGAGGGCAGGTTGCGAAAGTTGTAAGTTGTGGGCGCGGTGCGCAGGTGCCTCTTGTGTACTGCCGCAGGTGTGGCATGCATGCGAAACTGGACAATGCGGCAAGGCGGCGCGCCGGCTGAGCACCCCGCTGCACTGCCTGTCCCCCACCCTCCCTGCCCCGCAGCTCCATCCCCTTCCCGCCCTACGAGTCCTGCAAGAGCTTCATGAGCATGCTGCTGCCCAACACCACCAACCTGGGCTGCACCACCAGCCGGGACGACTGGGACCGCATCAACCAGCAGGTGGGCAGGGAGGGCAGCAGTGTTGCATTTCTGAATTGCTGGAATGCGCAGGGCAGGCCCATGCAGAATGGTAGGCAGCCCTTGTTCAACGCTTTTCGCTGCCCTGCCCCTCCTGCGCTGCAGTTCAAGGGCGGCCTGGTGGACCAGCTGCGCTCCCAGCTGGCCCGCATCATGAACTCCGCCGACTGGTGCGTGTGCTGAATTGCTTGGTGCTGTGTGCAGTGTGGTTTGGGATCCAAAGAAGTGCAGCTGCATTGTGGGATAGGCATGAGCCTATGCAAACGCACGCTGCTGCCCAGCTCATTGCAAGTATAGCTTGAGCGCGCCATCTTATCCATAACCTCCGCCCCGCAGGACATGCCTGGGCAACAGCCTGGCAGTGCCCCTGTTCGGCACCAACGCCGGGCGCTGCGCCAACCAGTCGTCCCTGGAGACTGTGCACGACAAGATCCACGTCACCATTGGCGGCCCCTCTGGCTGGATGAGCGACCCGACTGCCGCCAGCTTCGACCCCATCTTCTTCATGGTGAGAGGATATGTGGAGTGTGGGCTGAGCCAGAGCTGGTGTGCATGTGCTCCTGAATGGCTGGCTGGAAACCGCTGTTGGACGCCAGGGCCCGGCATGCCATGTGGGCTGCCACTGCAACACTTGCTTGGCGCTCTGCTGGGAACCAACCAGCTACGTGCCGTGCTCCGCTGCTGTTGTGCAGCACCACGCCAACGTGGACCGCCAGTTCGCCATTTGGCAGCTGGCCAACCCCCACACCTACCTCAAGGGCGAGGTAGTGCCCGGCGGCTCCTTCTACACACCCCAGAACATCACGGTGCGCTGCGGCAGCGGCAAATTCTGTACTTGAAGCCGGCCTGCAGGGTGGAGCTAAACTCTGCATAATTCTGCCGCCCATGCCATGCACGCTGTGGTACTGCCTGCGGCGGACCATCACACAAACCGCCAACGGTACAAGGCACCCATGCCCTCCCTCTCCTCTGTTCTTTCCCATGCAGGTTGATGCTGACACGCCCCTGGCGCCCTTTTGGAACCCGGCCACCAACGAGGCCCGCTTCTACACCAGCTGGGACATGCGCAACTGGCGGTGAGCGAGGCTAGGAGGGCATGCAGCTGCAGCTGGTCTTGTGTTCATGGGCGCGCTGGCTGCTGTTAGCCGGCCTGCTGCGTTCGATCCACTCTCATTCTCCCACCCCTCACCTGTCCTCGCCACCTCTCTTACTGCGTCCCACCTGCAGTAACCTGGGCTACACCTACGACGACCTGGAGCAGTTCGAGGCGCTGGCGGCCGCCGGCAACGAGGGGAACATCGGCGACCGAGTGGTGGCGCTCTACCCCCTGGAGCCCATTGGTGATGGAACATTTGGTTGGCTGGTCTGGTGGAAAGATGCTGATTGTCTGTGAACGCTGGTGCTGGGGTTGCCAGAACGTAGAAAGACAGACAAGCGCAGCACGTCCATAACAACTGAGGCCGCCATGAGCAATGCGATGGCCAGCAGCACAACTTAACTAACTTCTCTGTCTTCCATCCACCATCATCCAGGCTATGACGGCTACCGTTTCTACTTGGTGGCCAAGAGCATCGACACCAGCCAGGAGCACGGCCATGTGAGTGCTGAGTGCCTGTCAATTTGCCACCGCGTGCCGCTGTGCATGTGTCGAATGGGGAATGCAGCTGCTGTTTTGCCTTATCCCTGCGCCCCGCCCCACCTGCACTACAGATGTACCTTCCTGCTATCGCTTGCTTCTCACCCATCAACGTGAGCATCCCTCTCCTGCCTCTACACAGGTGGATGTGCGCGTGTTTGTGGACATGCCCGAGGCCAACCAGACCACGGAGGGCAGCGTGCCCAACTACGCCGGCCTCATGACCTGGCTGCACGACCACATGAGCAAGGGAGGCAAGTCTGCGGGCTAGGCAGGGCTGGACGGCGTGGCGCTGCAGCGGGTGAACCAACGTTGGCAAGCCTGCTAGCAAGGAGCGCCCCAGTGCGCCGCCGCTGCGTCGCATCCAACTGGCAACCGTGCCTGGCCCCTCCTCTCACTCCAGCGGCCCGACTCTGTGCATCACGCCATACCAACCCGCCCCTCTAGCCTCCACTCTCCCAACCGCCCTACAGGCATGCAGTACGTGCGTGATGAGATCGACCTGACCCCCACGCTGGGCCGCCTCGACCTGCTGGCCCCCGCCGACCAGCTGGCACTGGACCCCAAGGATCTGTCCAAGGGCCCCGACCCAGCCAAGGCGCCCGTCCACCTGGATGACGTGAGTGGCCTGCTGGATAACTTCAGCATACAGGTTACTGTGCTAGGCTGTGCTGCCGCTGTGTATGCACACAAGAGCCTTGCATGTTGGCATTGTGGTTGCTCAGTTACAAGTGCTCATGTACACTGCCTTTGATCCCGCTGAAATGTTCTGGCCGCTCCCCTCCCTGCTCACTTGCCCTCGCTGCCCTTCCCCCCATTTCTCCGCCCCCACAGCTGAACCTCGTTGTGGTGCTGGATGGCGCCCAGCCCAAGCTGCTGCCCCGCTTCGATGTCGGCCCGCTCAAGCTGGGCTGGAGCATCAATGTGGACGGCAAGTACATTTCCGGCTTCCTGGAGTGAGGGAGCAGCCACAAAGCGGAGAAAAACCGAGGCAGCAGCTGGCAGCCGGCCGGCCACCTGAGCGTGCTCCAGAGCGAGTGCGTTTGCTGTAGTTGGCGCTCCCATGCCATTTAATATTCAGCTGAGGCCATCAGAGACGGCCCCCTTGCACCAGCAACAATGTCATCCCGCACTCCCACCTGCCATTCCCACCTTTCTTTGTATACATTCCTCGTCGCCTTGGCGCCATCAATCCCACCGTGTGCTTGTACTTTGCAGCTTCTTTCCCACATGCCACGTTGCAATCCAATCCACCGCCAGCTCTCTCAATGCTCGGCCTCTTTGCATGATCTATGCAGCTAGTGTGCTCCCATCCCGCACTTCAAATCCACCTGATATTGCCCACTCTGTACTGCGGAGGCATCATCCCTCGTCCATTCACCCCCATTTTCCCACTTCCACGCTGATCACTGCTCAAGTTTCATTCGCCCTGCTGGCCTCCGGCGACCGCCCCTTCCTGTACCATCAATCCTATTGTGTCTAAGCAGCCACTCTGCAACGCGTGAGTGTACCATTCTTGCTGGCTGCCACATGCCCCATTCCATCCCCCTTTTTATACCGCTTGAACATCCATACCCCAATTGCTGCCTACATGGCTCATCCCCATTTTCCATCACTGCTTTTGAAAATCTTTTTCACTCCATTCCACTGTGTAACTCTCATCCAGCACGCTCAACCCCAGCAAGCAAGTGCTGCCTTCTTGACGATTTGACGATCGAGCTGTTACAGGCTGCAGACGTGCCTGAGGATGAATGCATTGGAATGGGAGGGTGATGGTGAGTGCCAAGTGCCAGAATACAATAAGGGAGAAGCTCATCCTGGACTCAAAATCCGCATGCTATCGCCACGGCAGTGGTGCGGTCATACCCCTCCTCCGGTGCCACTCCCCACAGCAGGCCGGCATCCAGGCCCGTCTTGCACTCCTGCAGCTTTGCCTCGCTGCCCATGCAGAATATGGAGCGCAGCCACAGAGGGCCCTTTGCCGGGCCGGGGCCAAAGTAGCCGCCGGGCAGTGTGCGGCCTGGCGTGGGCAACCCCAACTGCCTGCAGGCCACGGTTGCCGCCGCCGCGTCAAACTGCTTGGAAGCGACAGCCACGCCCCACAGACCGTTGATGGCCAGCTCCAAGCGGCCGGAGTTCGGGCTGGTGCCGTTGGTTAGACGAAGCGCCACTGCAGGGATGGCACGCAGGCAGGCATACGGGGGCATCTGAACACCAGGGCGCAGGCCAGGTGGGCACGCTCGCATGCGGGCCGCGCTTTGCATGCTACCACTTGCAATTGCCGCTGCCCAGCTGCCTCCAGCGGCTCACCGGTGGCGTTGCACGCGATGCCGACATCGCTGGCATGACCGGGGCAGGAGCCGCCGCCCCAGGCATCATGCTGGCACGACTCCAGCTTCTTTTCGTCTCCCCAACAAAAGACATTGTTGAGCCAAATAGGTTGCTTCGCGGGTCCTGCGCATGCGGGGCGTGGGATGGAGGTCGGACTGAATGGTTCGGAGCACGCTGGTTTCAAATGCTCAAGATTGCATCATGAACAGCAGGCGTAGCTTGCATGCACATCACTCTGGTACAGGTGTGGCCAGCGGCCAAAGGGCTGCGAAGCTGCTTGCCTGCTCCAAACACAGCGCCGCGGATCGCCAGTGCTGGCGGCGGCAGGCCCAACTGGCGGCATACCACCGCCGCCGCGTCGCTGTTGAAGCTCCAGCCATACTCGTCCGAGCAAACCTGTATGTCATTGGGAACTGACTCATTCTAAGAAGCGAGCAAGGTGGAGTGATGGAGTGAAGTTGCGGCCATGCGCACGCAGACAAGAGTGCTTTCGAGTTGTGCCACCCCGCCTCCCTGCCCGACCCTCGGTTGCGAGATGGCCTCTACAAGCACCCAAGCCTCCCACACTCACCGTCCCATACGCCTCGTTGAACCTAATCTCCAGACGGCCCATCTGCGCAGTGCCGTTGACCAGCCGGAGCGGCGGGGTGGCGGCGGCGGCACCACACGAGATCGCCACGTCGTCCGAATGCCTGCCGGTGGGACATGGAAGTGGAGGGGAGGTACACAGCACAACGCGCGGCTTAAAAAACAAAAAGCGAACCAGCATGCTATGGTGGTGCATGCCACACTCCTGGAACCAGCCTGCAGGCAGCACCTCCCGAACTACTTCAGGACCACAACGCCTGCTCGGCTGGGCCATGCGGTGCACGCACCAGCAGTTGTGGACGCCCCAGGGGCTGTGCTGGCACTGGGTGAGCGCCGCCTCGCTCCCCGTGCACTTCAAGTCATCCAGCCAGATTTGGCCTGTCCCTTGGCCCGCAAAGCCGCGTGCCATCACAGCGCCCCCAGTCAGGCCCAGCTGCCGGCATCTGCACACGGGCATGAGATTGGGCAGATAGCGGGCAACATTGGGTGCTCTGGCTGCTCCGCGCTGTGAACTGGGCAGCGTAGCGCCACAAGCCCTCCTAACAGCCGCTCCCTGCTACACCATCTGCCACCGCCAGCAATCTCACGCCACTGTCGCGGCTGCTGGAGTGAAGCCGTCGAAGCATACGGTGCCCCAAACGCCTTGGTACAGCACCATGAGCCGCCCAGACGTCTTTGTGCCATTGACCAGCTGCAGCTGCTCCGCTGCAAGGGGACAGAGGTGGGTGAATGTGTTGATGCGTGAGATGGGCCGGTTGTGACCTTCAATATTCCCGCTCCATCATCACCCCACAGTCTGATGCGAGCTCTCACGTGCGGGCGTGACCCGTGGGTTGGACCCTAGGCACACCACGCCCACATCCTCGCGGTGGGTGCTGCGAAATGGAGGAGTGAAGACGCATGAGAGGAGTAGAGTACCATGGGAACAGTGGAGCAGCATGGCCTAGTCAAGCAGGCAGGTATGCTACCACATCACAGGGCAGGCCACAGGCACCCACCAGTCAACAGTGGCGGAGCGTGGGCATTCTTGCAGCGTGGACTCGGTGCCCTTGCACACAACTCCATCCCAGGCAATGGGCCCCGTGCCCTGCCCCAGCACCGCGCCAGGCACAGCGTAGCCAGTGCTGCTGAGGCCCAGCTGCAAGACAGGCAGGCAACGATGCGACAGCTGGGCGGTATCAGCAAGCAATACAAGCAGTGGGCAGTGCAGACTGGGCGTGTTTGTGGGCACACAGAAGCAGGGCGGGATCACAATCTTCTGCTCGCAAACCCGGCTGCCCTAGCTCCCCTCTTCACCCCCTCTTGCCTGCCGGCATGCTATGCTTGCTGCGGCATCTGAAAACAAGTCGTCGCAAACGGTGGACCACGCGCCGCTGGGGAGCTTCACCTCCAGCCGGCCCTGCATCACTCTCGAGCCAGCGGGCGCCCCCGGGCTGACGAGACGGATGGTGGCTGTGGTCAAGGGGAGGTAGCAAGGGCAGAGGGTGGTGAGCTTGGCTGCATCAGGAAGCCAGCATGCATATTGCTGTGTGGCAGCAGGCCAGCAGTGCTTGCTGTCGAACCACAGCTGGAGCAAGGCAATGCGATGATAGGCAACAAAGCCACACTTGCTGCCTGCTACCGGGCTCACGTGCAGCGCCTGTGCAGCTGATGCCTGCCTCGCCCAGTGTGTCACACGGTGAGCTGGCCCACGCGGTGCCTCCGCATGCCTCCCAACTGGCCTCCCTGCCCGTGCAGCTGATGCTGCGCAGCCGCTGAAAGCTGCCCTGGCGGGCTGCGGTGCCAGGAACCACCGTGCCTGCAGTGCCCAGCCGCAGCTGCATAGCAATGACAGAGGGCCAGAGAGAAGGGGTTACAACGAGTGCAGTCGTCAAGTTGGCATGCTTACTACAGTGCCGCATTGCTGCTTTTCTTGACTCGACACACAGCAGCTGCTAGCACATGCGCAGGGCTGCAGCGCACCTGCTTGCAAACGACCGTGGCTGCAATGTTGTTCAGGCCGCTCCTGCACACAGGCACCCAGCTGCCCTGCCATAGCAGCTCCAGGCGTCCGGACACCTGCCCCGCAACCCCGGTGGCATTGACGAGCCGCGCAGTCACTGCAGCACAGGGGAAAGGCAGGCTGTTTGCACGCAACTTTGTCCCCACGTAGACTCTGCTTTTTCACGGTATTGACCAGTGCTGCGCACCTGGTGGCTCAGTCTTGCACACGACGCCCACGTCGTTGCGATGGCCGCTGCACATTCAGGCGTGAAATGGTTTAGACTTGTACTAGCAGCACACACGGGTGCACATGCTGCTGCGCATGCTGCTGCCCAAGCTCCGCATGCATGCATATCCTGCGCAGGGTTGCAAACCCAGCAGGCCGCAGAGCTCACCAGTTGCTCACGCCCCAGCCGGCGTGCGCACAGCTTTCCAGCCGCTCCTCGTTGCCTCGGCACTGCACCTCGTCCAGCCACAGCGCCTTGCCCATGCCCTCCCCATAAGAACCACCGGGCGTGGCGACGCCAACAGTGCCCTTGCCCAGCTGCGGCAGTACGGCAGGGGCAGGGTGCGACACGGATGCTATGTGACTGCCAAAGCCGCCAGGGCATCAAGGAGGCCGGGTGGTCCTGCAGTGCATGGCAGCGCCAATCCAAACCTGCTGGTGTGCACATGCATACCAACACCTGCCCCCACCTGGCGGCATACGACGGTCGCGGCAGCGCTTGAGAAGCCATCATCACAAACCGTGCCCCAAACGCCGTTATGCTGCACCTCCAGCCGCCCCGCAGTCTTGTTCGCGGGGTTGGCACTATTGACCAGCCGCACCGAGGCTGCACAGCACCAAGTGGCGGTGGCAGTTCGAGTCATTGCAACTGCGGCAAGCACCCCATGCAGCTTTGGTCCCCTGTTGTCGTGCAGCTGGCTCGCCAAGCAGCCCGGCACTGGCTGGTGGCGGCCTTGCTCACTCTTGGCTGGCTCCGGCACAACAGGAAGGTCGGTAGGCACAAGCTCCGTTGGTGCCACAGCGTACTGCAGCAGCAAAGGGCACGCGTGCAGTTGTCTCACCACAAGCGGATGTGTTCCCATGGCTCATGCAGCAGTGGCAGCCATAGGCGGTGGCACCAGCTCTCAGCAGTGTCATGCAGCCGCAGCAGTTTAGCAGTCCCCCAATGAACTGAAATGCCTCACGTAATACATCGAGCACGCCCCATAGGTGCCGTCGGGCAGCATTTCAATGTAGCCAAAGCCGTTGTTTCCCCACTTTTCTCTGCAGCAGGGAGCGGGCCAAGCTTGGCAAATGCATCACAGCACGCTGCACAGGGCGGCAAGGCATCCCCTGGGGCGCCGCGGCAGCGGTGCAAGGAGCAGGATGGGAAATTGGTGTTTCACTCACCCGCTGCCCCACGAGTTCTTGATTATCCTGCATCAAATGCCGTGGGGATTGTCAGGCACGTGTGTGCGAGAGAAACAAGCCCCGCAAGCTTCGAACGCTTCCCTCCCCATGCTGTGCTGCAGCCCTGCTGATGCCGCCGACTGCGCTGCCCTGCATGCTATGCTGTCCTGTGTGCTGGCTCACCAGTATGGCGTCTTGGCCAGCGAGTTCCAGCCCACAAGCAGCACAGCATGGTTGATCACGGCTTTTGCTGAAGTTGGGACGCCAGCAGGGAGTGGGCAGCTGCTGGCCGGCAACACACCGCCCGAGTAGAATTCAAACAGGTTGTTGTCAGGCACATTCATGCCCACCATAACCGGTGACACAAGGACTGCCTGCAAGGCGATTGAACCGGTAACGGCAGATGTTTAGTGAGAGGGCGTGGGCGCATCCGGGGCGCAGCAGCCCCGACATAGACGCATGCACAGTTTATACGGATCATTACACGCACAGCTTGCACGGCAGGCTTGCCAAGTGGCAAGGGCGCACCTCTTTTAGCGCAGTGGCCGACCATTGGCGCAGCTGGCGAAAGCCGGTGCCCACAAGCTGCACCTTGTCCCCTCGTGGCGTGCCAGTGATGCGCGTCTGGTTGCAGGCCCCGGCCAGGCCGGTTACGCCGGAAGTGAAGGGATAGAGTGCCTCCTTTGTGAGGAACCACCTGTGAAGCATGGACATGCGTGGGGCGCACACTTTAGGTGCACCTACTGTCTGCGGCAGCGCTGCGCCACAGGCGTGCCTGCCCAGCTGCTGCAGGACTCAGCGCAGCAATGCGTCGCCTGCCGAGCACATCATAGCAGTGCCGCTCCGAGCACACGACAAACAATCCGCACACCTGGCGGCGTAGTTCAGCGGTTCTTCCAGGTATCCCCCGCCGCAGCCGCTGCTGGTGTAGCCGTGCCCTGCGTTCACGCAGTCGATGATCGCCTGCTCCGACAGGTTGATCTGGTAGGAGCTGTACGTTTTGTTGTACTGGATGAGCAGCTTGGACTCCACGGCGGCGGCTGCCACAAACGCAAAGCAGCTGCCGCAGCGTCCCTGGTCCTTGGCAGGAGTCACTTTATCCAGGGCGGGCCACCGCCAGTCCCAGGCAGCCGGCAGCGGGCCGCTTTTGGGAACCACGGCGTCCCCTGGCTTGCGTGTGGGCACAAAGATCTTGCGCCTCAGCTTCAGCTCGTTCGGGCTCCAGTCGGCCTGAGCGTTCAGGCCCACCCAAACTGTCACAGGGCACTTCTGCATCTTCAAAATGAGCTGCTGGACCGTCTGCTTGAAGAAGCCGTACCGCAGCGCATCCTGCAGTGGGATCACGGGTTTGCAATAGTGGGGTTCATGTCGGAGCAAGCTTTATACCCCGGCAATCACAAAAGGCACAAAGAGCTGTGAGACTGCTGCTGCCGCCGCTGCCGTTTTTGCCCCAGCTGCGGCCATCCGCTGGGCCGCAAGCAACTGCCGTGCTTACCACTGCTGTTGTTTTGTACTGCACTTTGTATTTGCTCTTCCATAGCGACCATAGCGACTTTATGTTTGCCTCCTGCACGCACTAGGCAAGGCAGGTGCCTGTTCAGCTGGGATGCCGCTGTGGTGCTCCTCACTGCAGGCATGACCCCAGCAAGGACCCTGCGCCTCACCCCACAAGCGGCTGCAGTGGTTGGTCCCGTGCCGCAGGGCGCCGCTGCAGTCGTGGGGGTCAGGCGGTAAGGCACCAGCACGGCCCACGCCTCACTCCATGAGGTGGGGCGGCGCAAAGGGTTAGCGGCGGCCGACTGCGGTCGCGTCGCCGGCGGCGGGCTGGAGGGCAGGGCAAACGCCCCGCCGGAGCACGCCAAGACTGCTAGCAGCACGAGCAGGCCATGGCTAGCAGGGTGCATCGAGGGCATACTGCGTCACAGGCTCTGCAGAGGGGCGGGTGTTGGCAAGCGGCGCTTGGGCGTCGGCAGCGAGAGCTCACTTGACAAAACGCTCCTGGGTCAGATACCTTTGCTACAGGGGGACGCGCACCCAGCGAGTAGGGTCGAGCAGGTGCTCGCGTGAGCAACAACGGACACCGTGCCCCGTGACTCTGGCGCACCTGGATCCCGTGTAATAACATGCGCTGAGACTGAAGCACCCGTAAAGCCCGCCAACGGAGGTGCTTGCATGTTGGGTCACCGCCCGCTATCGCTGTGGCGTGTGCATGACCAGCATGCCTTGGCCTTGCTCACATTGCCTGCTCCAATCGCTGATGCTTGGGTGTCACAGGCTGCGGAAGGCCGTGCAAAGGCGCAGGCTCAAAGCATTGGAATCGGGAATGAAAGGCCGAGGGTGGGGTGGAACAAAGCGGGACAGAAAGCGAGGAATCAAAACAGTGCTGGATTGTGGTTTGGGCAGGGGGCTGCGAAAGAATGGGCAGAAATGCGCATTGCTTGCTGAGGGTGGCACCCGAGCCGGCACTGGTAAGCTTAGCTACTAACCTGCCAGCCCAGGCTTCACGAGGGGGCGCAGCTGCTGCCGCTGCTGCGCTGGCTGCCAGGGTGGCTGTCTAGCCGGCAGGCTGCTGCTGTCCAGCTGCCTGCGAGGGCTGCTACTGCCGCCCTGCCCGCCAGCTCAGCTGCGCGCTCAGTTGGCGGCCAGCTCCCAGCCCTGCTGCCGCAGGCCGTCCTTGAAGGCAGCCAGCACCAGCTCCACGTTGGCGGGCTTGGCGTTGTAGCCCATGAGGCCCACGCGCCTGCAGGGTGATTGACGAAGCCGGCGTTGCGCGTTGGCATACGTAAGAGGCGGCGCACACCAAACGCTTTGACATGCAGGCAGTGCAAACCCGCCCAGCAGGTGCAACCCCACAACCAGCCAAGCCACCAGGCGTGCCCCTAGCGCGCGAGTGCAGCGCAGCAACGCACCAGATCTTGCCGGCAGTGGGGCCCAGGCCGCCCGCAATCTCCACATTGAACTTGTTCATCGCGTTGGTGCTGACCGCTGCCCAGTCAATGCCCTCAGGCACCTGCTCGGTTTATGACAGGGCAGTGCAGGGCATCAGCATAAAGCGAATAACAGGTTGGGCTAGCAGGCTGCGCTGGGCTGCGACTGGCTGCAAACCTGCCGCCGGCTCTGCCCGCACCTTGATGGTGTTGACGGTAACCAGCCGGTCCTCGGGCTTCTCCACAAACGGCTTCAGGCCCAGCGCAGACAGGCCCTCCCACAGCTGCGGAAGAGCGAGCGGCAGGTGAGTGTGTGAGCAGACCAGCAGGGTAAAGCCAGCCACAGTGCAGCCAGTTCAGTGCTCCAAACTGCGCCTGGCAAACATCTGATTTCGGCGCGGCCGCCCTGCAACGGGCGCTGGCAACAACGTGCACTCAGCTGCCTGTCGGCGTGGCAACCCATCAAATCACGGCATGGGAACAAGAGGTGCGCACACATTCATTCCGCACCTGCTTGTGCGCGGCCTCGTGGCGCGCCCACATCGACTCCAGGCCCTGCTCCGCCACAATGGCCAGCGCCTCGCGCATCGCGTACCACATGCTGGTCATGCCGGTGTGGTGGTACGACCGCGAGTTGTACCAGCCCCTGCGGGGGAGAGAAGCGGGAGGAAGGGAAGGGAAGGCGGGCGTCGGCATTTGAATGGCAGCAAGCTGGGAGTGACGGAGAAATGACCAAGGGAGCTGTGGTGGTGCGACAGCAGGAGAGCAGGCATGAGCAGCACAACCGGCCCAGCTGGTGTCGGAAGCCCGCAAGCCTGCTACGATTGAATGCTGAGGCCTGCAGGCCTGCTGGCAGCAGCAGCGGCTCACCAGTAGTCTCCCACCAGGTTGAGGTCAAAGTAGTAGCTGCGGACCTGCAGGCAGGGACAAGCAATACCAGGACAAGGCCGGTCGGGCTGCGCGCACATAGGGGGCAGGACTATTCTGTCACTTGCTGCTGTGATGGCAGGATCGTGCTGAGCCGCAGGCCGTCCGGTTGTGCCACCACCGCCCACCCCAACCCATACCCTGCATCTTCTTTGTGTGCCCCCCACGCACCTTAGTCTTTCGGGCGCGGACCTTCTCCAGCGCGCGGTCGTTCAGCATGAGCGGCGCGGCGCCGGGCGGCGCGCTCAGGCACTTCTGGCTGCCGCTGTAGATGGCGTCCACCTGCGGATGGGTGGGTGGGCAGATGGAAGGATGTTGGGCTGGTGTGCATCCCTGTGGGACTACCCTTGCACATCGCAGACAAGGCATGCGTCGCATGCTTCAGATGCCAGCAGTCCCCAGAGCGCGCCTGCATGGTAGCCTGCACCACGGCAGCTCCCCCCCCCGCACCATGCCACCGCACCCCTCTTGCCGCCCTCTCACCTTCCAGGCATCGGCATACAGCGGCACGCCGCCCAGCGAGCACACGGTGTCCACCAGCAGCAGCACGTCGTGCTTGCGGCACAGGTCGCCTGCGCAGTGGTGGGGCCAACGGCGGCAGCATGAGCAGGGGTGTCGAGAGAGGCATGCACCATCCTTGGCCCTTAACTCCATGTTGAACACTGGCCAGAAACTGTACTGCTGCAGCACCTCTGCTGCTGGGCCGCCCGTTCAATCAACCCAGGGCAGCGCCCAGCCACTCACCCACGCCCGCCAGGGTCTGGTGCACGCCAGTGGACGACTCGCCCTGCACAGAGACAGTTTCAACCGCCAGCAGCATGCTGACACCGGCCTGACAAGCACACACCACAACACAGACTGCACTGCAGGCTAGCTGCAGCTTGGGTGCAGTGAACAGCTGCGCCACGCTTCACCGCCGCTCAGAATGGCAGGCTGAAGGGCCATGCACGACCTGCAAGCCTGCGCCAGTACATTCCCTCCCGCCCAGGCAGTGCCCCACTCTGCTGCCCCTCCCTGCTGCCTTGCCTGGCACAGGAAGAGCACCGCGGGCTTCTCCTTCTCCACCGCAGCAGTCAGGGTGTCCAGGCTGAACGAGGTGCCCGCCTCCGTCTTCAGCTCCACCACCTCGGCGCCAAAGCGGCCGGCCATGTCGGCGACGCGCGTGCCCTGCACAACGAGCAAGACCAGGCAGCCATCAGGGTTGCAGCAGGCTTGCTGGCATGGGGCCAGCAGGTGCCCAGTCTCACGCCCAAATTGATGTCGGCGGCAAGTGTTCAATGCCAGCGGCATGGCCTGATGGTCTACACATGCTGCGGCCCATTCTCTCCCATTCTCCACCAGTATGCCTTTGGCCCCAGCGGCGACTTACCCAGATGCCGTTGTTGCCCACCAGGATCTTCTCTCCAGGCTCCAGCAGGTTGGCAATGGCCTGTGTCAGGGCACCCATACACAGGACGCCAGTCAGCAACTGTTGACCCAGGCTGCCAACCCAACCGACAGCCAGGACGACTGGCAGCACGTCACACCATCGCCTGCCCTATGCCTGCTGCCGTACGCACCATCTCCATGCCGCTGTGGCCAGTGCCGCTCGCACACAAAGTGTACCTGCGTGTGGGTTCGGGTGGCAGGCATGAGCGCTCGCTGGTATGTGGCTCGTGGCCCCTTCTTCTGCTGCTGCTGCCTGGATTTCGCTCCTGCACATCGCCGCCGCCGAGGAGCACTGCACAGCATCCACCTGCCTCTGTTGCTGCGTTGTAACTCCTGCCCTGCCCTGTCGACAGCAACCCCTCACTGACTTGGAGTCGGTCTGGAACAGGTAGCGCAGGCCCTGCTGCACCTCGTCCATGATCTTCAGGAAGGGCGGGTGCCTGCGGGGGTATGCGCAGCAGCAAGCATGTGAGACGCAGCATTTCGGTACGTGTCAGGCAGGCAAATATAAATGCTTGATGATACATTGAGTCGATCGCTACAGCTCGTCGCCAACTGTAAGCGGCTTGCAACCAGACGAGCACCCGCCGGCCTGGCGGCGGCCCCTCGCCCCGCTCACATGTGGCCCAGCAGCGGCAGCGACTGCGCGTTCAGGATGCGGGGCTCAGCGTTGGCGGGGCCGGGGCCCATCAGGAAGCGCTGGGGCACCTGCGCCAGGCAGAAGGAGGCAGGGAGGGCATGCTGAGAGGGGCGTTTTGGGTGCCAGAATGAAGCAGCAGGAAGGTGCGGCGGCGGCAGCGGCGGCGGCGGCGGCAGCGTGTTGGAGGCGAATGGCGCGGCCCCCCGCGCGCTCAGTGAGCTCTGCACCGGGCCAGAAACTGTTGGCAGCGCGCGGGGGCGCCAGCAAGCGCGAGAGGGCTTGAGTCAAGCAGCGCCCGAGCAGCAGGGCGCCCCGGCGCCCTTCAATCACCTCCAGCACGCCGGTGGGGCCGCGGTGCGCATCGGAGATGGGCGGGGTGGGCTCCCCGGGGCGCTGGGAGGAGAAGGACATGGTGGCTAGCGACCTGCTGAACTGAGACGCAAGCCGCCGGCTGCTGCGAGCAACAATGCCGGACATTGGGGGCGGGCGGGCCAAGTCTCCGGCGCCGGAATTGGTAAGCGTCGCCTGCTGCTGCGGTCAAGGCTACCACCGCTCTGAGTGCAAAGCCCCAGCGACCGCAAATCCAGCACCCCTGACAGTTGCGCAAGCTCACAAGCAAGCCCGATGGGCCGATGGCCATGAGCTGTGGGCCCGCCGGCGGCTATCGCTGCCACATCAGCGGCCCCGGCCGAATGGCAGACGGCCATGGCAGGTCGATTTAGCCAGGACCATGCACCATTTCGGCTGGCCTCCGCACCCGATACAACCTGGGAGCACTGCGTGGCATGTTTATGCCTCGGTGCGATCAAACCGACGTGCTCGTGCCCGCAGCATGATCACATGCATGCACGGGCGCACGAGCTGCATGTGTTCACGCGGCTGGCTGTTTGGGGAGTATGTAGTTTTGCCGCCACACCTGGATTTATGTTGCATGCATGTCTGGGCATTGGCAGCATGATAAGTCATGTGGTACAAGAGGAAAGACGGACCTCCGTTCAAGCCCAGGTTGCTCAAATGCTGGCCTGCCATCAGCCCGAGCGCGGGCAGCTTGGCCAAGGCAGTGAGCCTGTGGGGCCTGCTGCTGCAGCAGTATGAGTGACTATATTAAACAAGCGCTCTCTCAGCAACATTGTATTATATTTTGCCTGGCATGTCTGCTGAGCTATCTTCCCCCCTATCCCTCTTGCCAGTCGTGAGTGACGTCTGAGCGAGCGTGGCACTGGTTGTTCCTTCTGCAACCAAGATGCTTGTAATGCTTGTTTATGCGTGAGTGAGTGACTATTGCGTGAGCATATGCCTGCCCTACGTGGGTGCAAAGAGTACGGCGGCCCCGGGAGGCGGCCCAGCTGGCGGGGAGCGGCGGGGCCGCCCAACATGCAGGCGGCTCGCACACCCGCTGCAGTCTCGCTTGCTTCCCAGCCTCCGTGATCACCCAGTTCACTTGCAGCGCCGTCCAGGAGCTCAGCTTGCCGAACCTATGGGCACTGCGCAGCGGCGGGAGCCAGAGGCGCTCTCGGTGGACACCCTCAACCCCAACGTGAGAAGAGGGATGCCGGGGTTTGTTTACCACGCTGCCGAGCCGCCCCGCTGCCTCCGGCCTTGCCCTGGTTGAAGCCCTGAGCGACGCCCCCACTTCCGCCGCCCTGTGATGCAGCTGCTGAAGGCGGAGTATGCGGGTGAGCGTGATGGCGCCTGGTCGCGCAGGGGCGGGCCGCCAGCACGTGGGCAGGTGGCGCCGCCGCCGCCGCCGCCCGCGTGGTAGCGCTCGTGCCGCCAGCGGCGCTCTGCGGCTTTCAGGCAGCTGCATGGCGTTCTGCGCCTGCCCTTCATTGCGGCACAGCTGCCTGCGGCTGCCTGCAGCTGCCAGTGCCAGCAGGCTACTCGGTGGCTGCCGCAACTCCCTGTGGGAGACACCGCTTGAGGGCAGTGCGGCACGTTTGTGCTGCAGGCATCGCACACGTCGTTGTGCTGCAGCACTCTATTTGATCATCAGCGCTTGTTGACAGCTGAACAAACACCCTAAGCTGTAGGCTTCCCGCTGCCTGGCTGACGCCTGCTTGCCTGAGCACCTGCCGTCACGCCCCCATGCCTGCAGTGCGTGGCGCCATCGCCATCAAAAGCGCGCAGTACTCGCAGCAGCTAGCAGAGGGCAACAGCAGTGGGCTGCCTTTCGACAAGATCTACCAGTGCAACATCGGCAACCCGCAGATCCTGGGGCAGGCGAGCGCGCTGAGGGCTGCTGCAGGGGGAGCTGTGTGTGCTGTTGCCGCTGGGGCAGCAAGCTGCTGCGGTTGTGGGGCGCCTGCTGCCGCTGCCTGGCTGCCAAGCCTGCAGGCTGAGCTTGCGAGCTGCGGCTGACGGTATTGTCATGTGTGCCGCCGCTGCTGCTCCCGCCGCTGCTGCTGCATAGGTGCACGTTCCTGTAGCTGCTTCCCTGCCGGAAGGCCTCTTCGTTTGAGTGCCGCTGCCGTTTCGTCCCACCAATCCTGCGCACCTCCCTGCCCCTTGTCTTCCGCAGAAGCCCATCACCTTCTTCCGCCAGGTGCTCAGCCTGTGTGAGTACCCGGAGCTGCTGGAGCACCCGGCCACAGCAGACATCTACCCGCCCGACGCCATCGAGGTGCGATATTTGGCAGAGAGGCGCTGGACGCACCACTGCAAAGGCTGCTGCTTGTGGTGCTTGTTGGCAGCATGCCAGTGCCTGCAACGCGCTGGGCCTCTCTGTGCAGCTGTTTGTTGCACAGCAGGCGATGCATGCCGGCCCGCCAACGTGCACCACCTGTTGTGAGAAGCATGTTCAAACTGCTGCTGGTGCGCCACCTGCCAGTGTTGTTGTGCTTTCCCTTCTCAACTGCGCAGCGCGCGCGCGAGTACCTGGCCACGATCCCGGGCGGTGTGGGCGCCTACTCCGAGTCCAAGGGAGCGGTGGTGCTGCGCCAGCATGTGGCCAAGGTGCGGCTGCGCTGGGGGTGGGACTGCGCTGGGGAGTTGCCGGGGGCTGGTTCTTGTGGCAAGGGAGATGGCAGGTGCTTGGCACTTTGAGACTCGTGCTGCCGGTATCCTGCCACCACAACCCTGCCCCAACCCATTTCACACTCTCCACAAACCATGCCGCAGGGCATTGAGGCACGGGACGGGCACCCCTGCAGCATCGAGGACCTGTGGCTCACCGACGGCGCCTCGCCCGCGGTGCACTACATGATGAAGGCGCTGCTGCGGGACGAGCGGGTGAGGGGGCGGCCTGGTTGTGCTGCTGCAGCTGTGCAGATGGGAGAGGGTGGCTTGACACAAGTGTGGCTGTCTTGCACACCCTGCTCTGCGCCGCCTCACCCTACCCCAACCACCACACCGCACCCAACCCCAGCCGCCCCCATTCTGCCCCCTTGCCAGGACTGCATCCTGTGCCCCATCCCCCAGTACCCGCTCTACTCGGCCACCATTGCGCTGTATGGCGGCACGCTGCTGCCCTACTACCTGGAGGAGGAGGCGGGGTGGCAGGCGCAGCAGGCGGCGCTCAAGGCGCAGGTGGACGCGGCGCGCAGGTGCGGGGTAGTGGGGCTGGGCTGGGATGGCTTGGGAGTGGAATGGCTATTTATTGCATAGGCTGCAGCGCTGCAGCGCTGGGTGGGACGGGCAGCCGGTGCAGCTCACCTGTCTGCAAGTGTTGCACGCAGCAGGGCCCGCGTGCATGCATTTTGGGCCAGCAGTGGCTGCACCCTTCCCAGCTGGCGTGCGCTCGTATGGCGTCACCAACCCGCCACCCCACCCCTCGCCCCCTGCCCGCCCCTTCCCACCACCGCAGCCAGGGCAAGCAGGTGCGGGCGCTGGTGGTGATCAACCCCGGCAACCCCACGGGCCAGGTGCTGGACCGCGAGAACCAGGAGGCCCTGGTCCGCTTCTGCAAGCAGGTGGGCAAGGCAGCGCTGGGTGGCTACCATTGGTAGCTAGGCAGCCGCAGTTGGCACTTTGTTGGGTCCGCCTGCGCCATATGCGAGTTAGCTTCTATGCATTGCTTGCTTCCATGCGCTGCTGAGTTGTCCTTCACCTGCGCTGGCGTGTCAAGGGAACACCGGTTCCTGCCAACACAAACTGCTTACCACTGCCGGTGCCCTGCTGCTCTCCACAGGAGGGCCTGGTGCTGATGGCGGACGAGGTGTACCAGACCAACATCTACGCGCCCGGCAAGCAGTGGGTGTCCTTCAAAAAGGTGCGCCGGGGCAGGCGGCTGGGTTGCACGGCAGCGTGTTTGCGTGGCAGGACGGGTGCAGTGTTTGCCCTCTCTCCCTTCCGTTCCTCCCCACTTTCCGCTGCGCAACCCTACCACATGCTCCACAATACCCTTCCCCAACCCACTCCCTACCCGCAGGTGCTCATGGAGATGGGCCCCGAGTATTCCACCTCGGTGCCCCTCGTCTCCATGAACTCCATCAGCAAGGGCTTCTTCGGGGAGTGCGGCAGGTGCGCTGCGCTGTGCTGCCAGTTGCGCGCTTTGACCTGCTTGGGCTTGTGGAGAATACGTGCATATGACCCACAGCACTCTGCCCCACGCAACGCCCACCCACCCTCTCCGCTTTCATTGAAATCCTCTGCAGGCGCGGCGGCTACATGGAGTGCTTCAACTTCCCTGCGGACGTGAAGGAGCAGCTGTACAAGCTGGCCTCCATCTGCCTCTGCCCAAACCTGTCGGGACAGATCTGCATGGTGCGACGGCAGGGCGGGCAGGCGGGCGGGCACTGGGTGGTTGGATGCAAGAGCATGCACGTGCGCATCGGTGTGCTCCATGTTTGGCTGGGATCACCTGTTGCGCTGGCTTTGGCATAAGGCTGCCGCCAACGTCCCCCTTCTGGACGGGAATGTCAACCCCTTGCTGTGCCTCCTCTGGCATCCGTCGGCCCACCGTTCCGAGTAACGCTCCTCTTTCCCCGCCGCAGGCGCTGGTGATGAACCCTCCCAAGCCGGGGCAGCCGTCGTACGAGCAGTTTGTGCGGGAGCGGGATGCGATCATCGAGGTGAGGTGGCGGCGGTGCTGCTGTGGTTGCTCGGCGCTGGGCTGTTGCTGCTCCTCTCTTTGTGTGTTGCCTCGCTCCACCTGCCATAATGCCTCTGCCATTCTGCACACACAAATGCATTCCTTTTGCACCATGCAGAGCCTCAAGCGGCGTGCGGAGCTGGTGGTGAAGACGTTCCGCGGCCTGGATGGCGTTACCTGCAATCCAGGTGGGGGCTGCTGCCGATGAGATGGACTTGTGCCGTCTCCCGCTTCTGCCGCTGTCTTGGTTGCCGCTGCTGCAGGCTTGGTTCACGGCTGCTGCTGAGGGCCTGGTCTGCAACTGGCGCTCAAGGCCCACCTTTGCTACCGAAGATGCACCAACCTGCCTGCAACCCTACAATTTCCCTGCTGCAGTGGAGGGAGCGATGTATGCCTTCCCGCGGCTCACCATGCCCGCGGGCGCGGTGGAGGCGGCAGCGGCGCAGCACAAGCAGCCCGACTTTGTGTACTGCATGGAACTGCTGGACCAGACGGGCATCGTCACTGTGCCCGGCTCCGGCTTTGGCCAGGTGCGGGGGCAGGGGAGCGGCGGGCGTGGCTGGTTGGTTGTGTGCTGAGTTGGTTGTGTGCTGAGTTGGTTGTGTGCTAATTTAGCTGCGTGTCGTGGCATGCGTTCGCAGCTGCTCTGTTGCAGTTCAAGACCTGCCGAGCGCCGCCTAACCTTCCACCCCCTCCACCTGCGGTGCGCCAGCAACTCCGTCGCCCCCCTCCTTCTGCCCTGCAGGCGCCCGGCACCTTCCACGTGCGCACCACCATCCTGCCGCCTGAGGCCGACATGGCGGTCGTCTCCCAAAAGTTTGCCGAGTTCCATGCCGGCTTCATGCAGCGATACGGCAAGACAAACGGCTCCGCCTGATGTGCCTGCAGCCGCTGACCGCTTGGTAACAGCCGGCTGTGCTGCGCTGGCCTCGGCAGCCCTGACCGCGCAGGCGCCAGGTCGCATGGAGGCAGCTCGGCGCCTTGGCCCAGCTGCTGCGCCCTCCCAACGGCACACGTTGCGCGGCTGTTCTGCCGGCTATTTCGCGATGATAATCTGGGTGGGCGGCTGCAGGTGCCGCCCGCCCGTTGTATTTTCCAACTGCTATGTGCAGCCTGCAGCTGCCCGAAACATGACATGCTGAGACCACCTCAAACCCAAATGCACGAGCCTGGGGTGCAGCCCATGCCCCTCCCTTCATACCGGCTGCACCCCCTTTGCGTTACCTACCCGCCCCATTCTTTTGCTAGTGCGTGTGTGTGCTCGCTTTTAGGCTGCAATATCAGCGTCCCCCCTCCGAATTGCCTGTCTTGAGTGCACTGTAAGGAGCGAGTCTGCTGCATGGCTGGGCAGAAGGGGGGTGCTGGACCGTCGGGCCCCCAGCCTTCCCGCTCGCGACTGGCTCCGTAGACCACGCAGCACGGCCTACATGGCTCAAGCACGCCTGCAATGCGCCCCCACATCCCCAAAGCGAGTGCTGATGCAGCTGCAGGGTGTGTGGCTCAGGCCTGCCAGCACGCATGCACTACCTCGCTGGGCCGCCGCCGGCGGTGCCAGCAAGGCCGGCTGGTCTTCATCGGCTTGCACACGCACCTTCCGCTACTCTTTTCGTTCTATTTATATTCAGCATTTGTCAGCAGGCTCCATGGTGGCCCGCGCCCTCCAATTCACGTTCCTGCTCGGCCTGCTCGCCGCCTGCAGCGCCTCGCCCGCTGCCATCATCTCCGCGAACAACGAGGCGCAGTCGGCCGTGCGGGAGCTTGGAATTCAGAGCCAGATCGCTAGCAGGGTGAGTGTCCAGGTTGCCGCCCCTCACCGCTGCGGCTGCGGACGCCATGGCGATGCATGTGGCATGCTGCCTCCACCCACACACTCTCTCTGCCTCCACCCTCGCGCAGCTGTACTCGCTCGTGCACCTGGCTCAGTACCAGGCCATTGAGGAGGGCGCTGAGGAGGCGGTGCAGGCGGCGCAGGCTGGTGCGCACCTGCCGTGCTTGCAATTGTAGAGTGGCGGTGTTCCAGCAGGGGTTGCTTCCTGTGGCAGCCTCTTTGTTTGTCTGGGGATGCACTGATGCGCAATGCATCGCAAAGGCGGATTTGTATTCCACTGCTTGTCTGGTTCAATGTCCGCCCCTGCCATCCCGTCGGCGCCGCCCCATGATACCCCTCCGCCCGCCCATTTGCCTGCGCAGCCTATGCCGGCCACGCCGTGCTGAAGCAGCTCTTCCCCTGGCGCTTTGCCAAGCTGGACAAGGCGTTGAAGCCGCTCATCGCTGACTTGCCTGAGGAGCAGCGCACCGCCGCCGAGAAGGCTGGGCGGGATGCCGCCATCGAGGTGCTGACCACCAGGTGAGCGGCGGCAGTACTAGCAAGTCAGGTAGCTGAACTGGCGGCCGTGCCTACCTGACTTGCCCCTTCCTTCCTCCTCCCGCCCGCAGCCTGCGCGACGGCTTCGACCGCTACGTGCCCTTCACCCCCGCCGCCAACGGCAGCGCGCCCGGCGCTTATCAGTTCACGCCCAACCAGACCTACTCAGTCTACCCGCAGATCGCCCAGACCAAGCCCCTGGTGCTCAGCAGCGTGTCCGAGGTGCGACGCGGCTGCATGCAGACATTGCAGTGTCACAGACAGAGGCGCATCAGAGTGCATGAGTGTGGGAGCGGCCCTGTTGTCCAGCATGCGGCAGTGCAGCTGGCATGGCCGCCCCGCTGGTGGGCCTTCTGGCGCGTGCTGCATCACCACCGGACATGCCGTTCATGTCCGCTCTGCATCCGCCTGCCACATGTTTGCACCTGCAGTTCAAGCCCGCGCCGCCCAACGCCATCGGCAGCCCCGAGTACATTGCTGACCTGGCCGAGGTGTTTGTGGTTGGCCGCAAGGACTCCACCAACCGCACCCAGGACCAGACCGACATTGCCAACTTCTGGGCAGACGGCAACAGTGAGTGAAGGGGGAGCTGAAAGGAGTTGGCAATGGACACAGCAGCGGAGCCTTGTTGGGGCATCTCCGACAACTGAGTTGGGTCGGCTGCATGTGATCGCCCCAACCTTTCCTTATGGCCTCCATCTCGCCCTGCAGCCACCTCTGCCGTGTCCGGCCACTTCAACCAACTCGCCCAGCTGCTGCTGTCCCCCAACGCGACCGTGGAGGAGGCGGCGCAGCTGTTTGCGGTGCTCAACGCCGCTCAGTGGGACGCCTCCATCGCTGCCTACACCGCCAAGTACGCCAACCCCTCCTGGCGCCCCATCACTGCCATCACGTGAGCAACAAGGGGCTGTGGGATGTGGGCAATCGATATCGGGCGAGCGCTGCCATGTACATCGTCTGCAACTTGAACGCAAACAAGTAACTTGAACGCAAACAAGTCTGGCTTCAACTTGTCACACTCATCCTGGCCGTCTGCGCCCCTCCCCGAGGCCCACTGCAGCCAGGGCGACGGCAGCGAGGAGACGGCGGCCTATGTGGACAAGGACTGGCGGCCGCTGCTGAACACCCCCACCCACCCCGAGCACCCCAGCGGTGAGACACGAGCAACAGCGGTGTGCAACAGCAGCGCGGTGGCTGCTGAGCAGCAGGGTGTGCAGCGCTCCGTCCCCCGTCCAAGCTGCGCTGCTTTAGGGGTAGACTGGTTGCAAGGCCACTTGACTATGCCCCCCCTACAACCCTTCCCGCATTCCTTTCTGCAGGCCACTCCGCCACCGCGGGTGCGTCTGGCGCTGTGCTGGCCGAGTTCTTTGGCGCCGACACTCCCTTTGAGATTGGCACCGAGTTCCCCGGCCTGCCTGCCCGCACCTACGCCAGCATCCAGGAGGTGACCAGGCACCTTATAATAGGGGCTTGGGTGACGTGCCACTTCAGGCTAAGCTGAGTGCTGTTGCACCAGCTTGTCAGCTGTACTTTTCGTCGCGAGAGCTAAGCAGGCTGCCGCTTCATATGCGCTCCTCCGCACACCCAGCCGCCCTGCCCCTCCGCTGCTGCCACCCAGGCGGTGGACGACGTGAATGACTCGCGCGTGTACGGCGGCGTGCACTTCCGCCACGCCGTCGAGGAGGGCGCCAAGCTGGGCGCCTCGGTGGCGCAGGCCGTGCTGTCCGAGTTCGACAGTGAGTGGTGGAGCTGCTTGCTGACTGCAAGCTCAGCTGGGGTGGAGTGTTTGCGGCTGCTACGTGTGCGCATCTGCTGCCGGTGCCCGTGCAGTGAGGTGACAGTGCGGCATCGTAATCGCCTTGCAATCCCATACCTTTCTTATTTGCAGACAAGTTCAAGAAGAGCAACTGAAGGCACGGTGCAGCGCTTCGAGGGACACCTTCCGACAGGCATGAAGCCAGCACAGATGCCGCCGCTGGTTAGCGCCTCGACATAATAACGCCCACTGAGCATTTGCACACCATCTTCAGCATTTCGTTTCAGTTCCATCTGAACCTCGGTACACACTGCCCCTGCGATTTCTGCACCCTCGTTTTTTTCCACCATTCCTGGAGCTTCCATCCTTCCATCCTCAGCTGCCAGCCTCACCACTCATCTCTGTGCCTTGTAGAAAATGGTTTACAGGAAGAAAAGGAACACTAGTGTGCCGATTGTCCGAGGGAAGGGGATATCGGGGTAGAAACACGCGGCCCAGGGGCGGGGGCGGTACAGGCGTCATCTGTTCAAGCGGTACATGAGGGTTGTGCGCAATAGCAGTGGCAGCAGCTAATAACAGGTTTGTTGGCATGCGATGCAGGGGCACAGATACCCCAGGTGGACAAGTAGGGGCAAGGCATCAAAGGCAACACAAAGTTGCACAGGGTGCTACAGTCTGGTCAGCCCAAGCAGACCCCCAAACAAAGCGCTAAAAGAACAAGGGAAAGGGCCTAGTGAGCGGTTCTGACTATGTGTGTGTGTTGAGTTTTGCAGGCATTAGGGGCGTTGTGTGCGCCCCACCATGGGGAGCCATGGAACCTTCCAGGGTTCGTCCGGTTTCTGCGGCTGCATGATGTTGAAAAAGATGTAAGCGGTAGGCTAAGGGTTCAGCCCGTTGGTTGGCAGTGTCCTGTCGTAGTTCAGCTTGATGCATCGATATTGGTTCGCCGGCTGCTGGCCCTCTGCGCCAGACCGTGCCAGCGTCAGACCAGTGGCGGTGAGCAGTCGCCGCTGGGTGGCAGCTGGCCGGCTGGGCAGGAGGGTGGCAGCACGTGCTGTTCTTCGTGTTGCATCACGTTTAGGCGGCGACAGGCCGGCCCAGCGGGCCGCCCTGCTTCTGCAGCTCATCCCAGCTGAAGACGCCGCTGCGGCAGGGAGGGCAAGGAGATGGAATGGGCGTAGATGAGCCGCCGGCAGGAACAGCTGAGCGGACTTGTGGGACAGTGGCTGCGAAGCGGGGCATGTGATAGGCGCCAAGCAGCAGGCACGCAAGCGGCTGACGCATGCGGAGTGCTGCAGCACTCTGGTCAGCTCCAAGCTCTGCTCTTCTCACCCGGGCGTCTCCTCCACGCCCTCGGGGCACTTGGCGGGGCGGTCTGCCAGGAACTGGTTGGCGGCGGCAGCAGCTCCGCGGCCCTCAGCGATGGCCCACACCTGCAGATCAGGGACGGTGGCGAGGGCGGCATTCAGGAGAGGTTGCTGAGGAACAGCAGAAAGCAGGTGCCCAAGCCAACGGCACACAAGTGAAGCTATGCTGGCCGCCAGCAGGTGCTGCAGTTTATGCAGGTGGGTCCAGGCCAGCACCGCCCTGCACCCCCTGCAGCCAGCTCACCACCAGGGACTGTCCGCGGCGGCAGTCTCCCGCGGCAAAGATGCCCTCCATGGAGGTGGCAAACTCGCCGTACTGGGCCTTGAAGTTCGAGCGGGGGTCCAGCTCGATGCCTGGAAAGGAAGGGTTGCAACACAGAGCAAGTGAAGCAGTGCAGGGGCAGGCAGAGCAAGGTCGGCGAGCAGGGCGCAAACAGGCAGCGTTGGCCGTAAAGCTGCGCAGCGCACACACGCAGCACAGCACAGCACAGCGCAGCGCACTGCAGGCATACAGCGCTACAGCAGCAAAGCACAGCACGGCACGGCACAGCGCAGCGCACCCAGCGCCTCTGCCAGCGTGGCCTCGGGGCCCAGGAAGCCCATGGCCAGCAGCACCATGTCCGCCTCAATCACCTGCAGCACACAACCCGGTTGCAGTGGTGATAGTCTGTGTGAGCAGGAGTGCAGCTGGAGACCGAGGGCTCGTCTAGCCAAGGCAGCTGCTTGGCAGCAGCTGCAAGCACCCACTGGCATCGAGGCAGCATAACTAGCTGGTCGCAAAGTTTATAGACAGCCACCCACCCGCTCGCTGCCGGGGATCTCCGTAAACTTGGGCGGCCCGCCGTTCTCAGACGGCTGCCACTCCACGCTCACGAGCTCCAGGCCCTGTGCATGTGGGAGGGAGGGAGGGTGGGGTGAGGGGTGAGAGGGGGCACGTTGGCAGAGTCACTTTTGCTACAGCATGCTACAGGGCAGGGTCAGCAGCCCGCATTTGCAAAAGACAAGTCATGCATACATGTATACATGTAGACAGCATGTAGACAGCATCGAATCAAAACAAACTGCACGCACGCACCTTCAGGTTGCCCTGGCCATCGTCGATGAAGCGCTTGGTCAGCACCTGCACCAGAGGGCAGGAGTGAGACGGCAGTGGGAAACATCAGATATGCATGCTCAGGTGCAGACATCACTCCCCGTCTCCCTTCCCCAGCGGGGTGCATGAACCCGGACAATGTACTGACCGCCCACAGGCCCCCTGGAGCGCACCTCATACATGCGCGGGTCCTTGCCGAACACGTGGGTGGCCTCGGCGTGGCCGTAGTCCACCTTGAACACGCTGCGGGCGGGAGGGGAGGGAGGCACTATGAAATGTGGCCTAACTGCACCCGAACTTGAGGCGCTGCGTTGACCGCAGCGCTCTTGCCGCATTAAATTCTGCCCCAGGGCACTGAAATAAGCTTTTTTAGGCCGGGGAGGGTCCCGGAGAGGGGGCGACACGCGCGCCGCATGGTCGGCCGGGCCGCACAGTGCGCTTTTGGCCCCGCTGCGATGCCAAAAAGACTTCAATGAATGTCAAAACACATTCCAGTGTAGCGGCAGGGCCTGCCGCCGCTGCCGCCTGCTGCCGCCCCGGGCGGGCGGCGGCGGCGGCAGCAGGCGGCACGGTCTGCCACTTTTTGTCACCTTCACACCACTCCAAGCCTGCCAATGTGAAGGCCACAATAGCCTGTCTGCAACACATTAGTCAGCAGAATCATTTCAGCACGTCACAGTGCAACAGGCTCTCTGTGTGGCGGCGGGGCACACAGCCTCCCGCCCGTCACCTGCTGCCACGGTCCCGGTAGCGCTTTGTGGGGCGCTGCTCACTGGCCAGCTGCTGGCTCGCGGCTGTGTTGGTGCTGAGGGCGCGCAGCTTCACCACTGTCTGGCTGGTGGCCTTGCTGCCCTGGCCTCCCCTGGACACATGGTGCAGCTGAGCAGCCTTGCTCTCTGCATTGGCTGCCTCAAACTGCGCCGCAGAGAACCGCCCTAGGCCGCGGTACAACTCCTGGAAATACCAGACAAAGTTGACCAGCAGCCCTGTGTAGGGGATCCAGCGCAGCAGCGGCTTGCCCGCCGCACGCTGCGGCGCTGGCTGCTGCTTTGCCTGCTGCTGAGGGGCGGCTGGCGGCGGCGAGTCGGCCAGCACCTGAGCGGTCTTGGCCGAGGCGGCGGCGGCGGCAGCGCGCTGCGGCCGCTTGGCACCAGCTGCTGCAGGCTTGCTGCGCTTGGCAGCAGCGC
>VFQQ010000956.1_pt1 | contig 46387 bp, 39 predicted proteins | sample 3512341 | NCBI WGS metagenome assembly VFQQ01 (sample SAMN10412373, study PRJNA504923) | tailings metagenome | isolation source: Relicate 2 Philex TSF1 revegetated site | place: Philippines: Tuba, Benguet | collected 2017-08-29 | reverse complement strand
CGAAGCGTCCCGCGAAGCGTCCCGCGAAGCGTCCCGCGAAGCGTCCCGCGAAGCGCTATACAACATGCTCACGCACAATCTCTGCAACGTCCATCACTCGTACGCTGTCCGCCTTGTCGGCCGCTTTTACGCCATCGGTAATCATGGTAGTGCAGAACGGACAATTCACTGCGATGGTCTGCGCACCTGTGTCTAACAGCTCGTTGGTGCGCACGATGTTTACCCTGTCGCCCACAACCTCTTCCATGAACATGCGGCCGCCACCGGCGCCACAACAAAGCCCCTTATCACCTGAACGCGCCGGCTCGATAATGTCGAGCCCCGGAATATTGGTAATGGTTGCGCGTGGTGCCTCGAACTCGTTATTGTAACGACCTAAATAACACGAGTCGTGATAGGTGATGGTAGATGTAGCTACCTTGTCTCGGTCGATCTTGAGCCGACCAGTTTCGATGAGGTTTTTAATGTACTGCGTGTGGTGGATGACTTCGTAGTGACCACCATACTGCGGATATTCGTTTTTGAGAGTGTTGAAGCAGTGCGGACATGTAGCCACAATGGTCTTTACACCATAACGCTCAAAGGTCTCGATATTGGTCTTGGTGAGCATGTCGGCCAAGTATTCATTTCCTGTACGCCGCGCAACATCACCGGTGCAGTGTTCTTCGGTTCCCAGAATTCTAAAGTCCACGTTGGCTATCTGCATCAGCTCGGCAAAGGCCTTGGTAATGGTCTTGGCACGTTCGTCGTACGATCCGGCACAACCCACCCAGAACAGTACTTCCATGCTTGCATCTTCGGCGGCCGTTTTAATACCCATGCCCTCTGCCCAGTTGGCACGGTCGGCCTGCGCAAAGCCACCCCACGGTACCGAATTGGTTTCCATGTTGCCGTAGATGTCGGGCAGTAAGGCCGCTTCTTCGTTAAAGCTCGACTCCATGAGCACCATGCTGCGGCGCATACCAACAATGGCCGGCACGTGTTCGATGTTTACCGGACATTCCTGCATACATGCCCCACAGGTTGTACAGGCCCACAGCGCGTCGGGGTCGATGTAGTCACCAATCAACTTCTTATCCCAGACGGCCTGCTCGGCTTCGGTAAGCGTCTCCCCTGCTTGCTGTTTAATAATCAAGGGGGCTTTGTCGACCGTTCGGTCGTGAATGGCGACAATAATTCCGCGAGGGTCAAGAACCTTGCCGGTTTGATTGGCTGGGCAAACACTGGTACACCTACCGCAGTGCGTACATGTGTAGCCGTCGAACAGTGTCTTCCACGAAAAGTCTTCAATGTCTGTAACACCAAACTTCTCTACATCCTGCGCTTCGAAGTCGATGGGCTCCAACTTGTTGGTTGGCCCCAAGTTCGAGAAAAACACGTTTGGTATTGATGTTAACACGTGCAGGTGCTTCGAGAACGGCAGGTAATTCATGAAGCCCAGAATAAGCACGGCATGCAACCACCAGGCAACGTGGAAGACCGTCTCGGTAGCAGCACCCAATGCGCCTGAAAGCAGCGCACCGAGTGGCCATGCCACCGGACGAACAGCCCACGAAAAATCCTCGCCAAAGGTGGGCTCGCGCAAGGCATTCTGGATAAGCAGTGAAGTAACGATGGTAAAAATCGTTAGCAAGATCAGTCCGGCTTCGACCTTTTCGCCTTCAACCTGCAGACGCTTGATCTTGCTCACGTAGCGGCGCCAGAGCGACATCATGGTGCCCACGATGATGAGCAGACAGAAGAGGTCGGTTAACACCGTGATAACCGAATAGACTGGCCCCAAGAAGTTAAACGACCAGCCCTCGTGAATACCTTCGAGAATCATCTCGAGGGCCGAAAAGAGCAGCACCAAGAAGCCCCAAAAGATGCCGGCATGGATTGGGCCTGCCACCTTGTCGCGCAAGATCTTCGACTGTCCAAAGCCCACAACAAGGGTGTTCATCAGGCGCTCGGGAAGTCTGTCCCAACGCACCTCGGGCTTGGCTACGCCCAGCCACGCCAGCAGGCGTCGAGCGCTTACGGAAAAGAGGCCGGCTGCAGCCAGCAACAGGACGATGAAGGCAATCGAGTGTATTGTCATACGGCAAAAATAGGCATTGCAAGCCGTGACAAAGACCGCATAGGCCGTAACTTGCACACATGTTGCACACAACGACGGCCGCAGAGGCCGCTTCGGTCGTTCGCAGTGGCGACCGCGTCTTCGTCCACGGCGTTGCCGCAGCGCCGCACATTCTGCTCGACGCCTTGGTGGATCGCGCTAGCGAGCTTCGCAACGTCGAAATCGTCCAGCTCCACACCGAAGGTCCAGCCCACTACACCCACCCTCGCTTCGAGGGCATTTTCCGGGTGAACTGCCTGTTTATCGGCGCCAACACGCGCCAGGCCGTGCAGGAGGGTCGCGCCGATTACACACCTGTCTTCCTAAGCCAGATTCCGGCGCTATTCTACACCGATGCTCTCGACATCAATGTGGCCTTCATTCACGTGTCGCCACCCGACCGCCACGGCTACTGCTCGCTTGGCGTTACAGTCGAAGCTGCCCATGCAGCCCTACATTCGGCCGAGATTGTGGTTGCCCAGGTAAATCCGCAGATGCCCCGCACGCATGGCGATGCCCTCATCCATATGTCGCGCATCCACCACGCCGTCGGTGTCGACGTGCCCATTCCAGAATGTGCACCGGCGCCCCTTACCGATGTTGAAAGGGGCATCGGCAAACGTGTGGCCGAGCTGGTGGAAGACGGCGCTACGTTGCAAATGGGCATAGGTGCTATTCCCGATGCCGTGCTACACGAGCTTACTGGACACAAACGCTTAGGCGTGCACACCGAGATGTTCTCGGATGGGCTGATACCACTGGTGGAAACTGGTGTGGTGACGGGCGAAGACAAAAAAACCCACCCGCGCAAGATTGTGTCTACGTTTGTGATGGGCACACGACGCGTATACGACTTCATCCACGACAATCCCATGGTGGCAATGCTGGATGTGGGCTATGTGAACAAGCCGCGCATCATTGCTCGTAACCCCAAGGTGACGGCTATCAATTCGGCTATTGAAGTGGACATTACCGGACAAGTGTGCGCCGACTCAATAGGTACGAAGCCATATTCGGGTGTTGGCGGACAAATCGACTTTATGACGGGTGCGGCCCTGTCGGCTGGCGGCAAGCCCATCATTGCGCTGCCGTCGCGCACCAAGCGCGGCGAGCCGCGCATTGTGCCCACGCTTAAGCCGGGCGCTGGCGTGGTAACTACACGCGCCCATGCCCACTACGTGGTAACTGAACACGGCGTGGCCTTCCTGCACGGCAAGTCGCTGCGGCAACGCGCCAAGGAACTGATTGCCATTGCTCATCCCGACGACCGAGAAGCACTCGAACGACAGGCGCACGACATGCTGAGGTTGGCACTATGAAGACCACAAACATCGCCGCTCTCATGGCATGTCTGATGGCGTCGATGCCGAACGCTACGCTCGCACAAACAACGCCCACGGCGGCCTCGAGGCAGCAGCAGGCACCTACGGCGCAGTCGCAGCTAGGTGTGCTGCACGACGTCGTCGTTACACGCACCAGCGAGCTCGATTCGCGCGCTCGGGCCGACGTCTACGTAGCCGTACCCTATGAACTCCTGGCCTTCCAAAATGTCGAAGGGCGGTACGCCGCCAAATACCGTGCTACCCTGACAATCCGCGACGCTGCCTCGCGCAAGGTTTACGACACCGTCGTAACCCGCCGTGTTGTCGAAGCAGATTTCTCCGTCACCCGCGGTTCTACTGGCAAGGTCGACAACGTTGCGCGCACCACCCGTCTCTCGCCTGGAACCTATCGGTTGGACGTCATCATCAACGACGACTTTGCAAAGCGTGAATACACAGCTTCGCGCAGCTTCACGGTAGCAGACTATACGAAGGACTATCCTTCCGTCGCAGGCATTCTGTTGGTTCGTGAAATCGAGCAGCGTGGTGACCGCTATCGAATTTCGCCAATCGTAGGCGACGTGGTGCAGGAGCCCGAAGCACCGCTGTTTGTGTTCTTCGAGGCCTACGTAGATGTAGCACCGGTTACCCTTGGCTTTTCGTGGACGCTAAGCAACGCCGCAGGTGAACGTGTAGCCAGCGCCTCAGGAAGCTCTGTCGAAGCCACAGGTCGCACCAAGCAGCACTTTATGCCTGTACGCACGCCCGAACGTCTCGTGCCCGGCACCTACACTCTAGCAGTTAGGGTGCATCCTGTTGTAGGGGGCGTCGTGGATACAACGCAAACGCTAGGAAGCGGTACACGGACGATGACCGTTCCGCGCAGCTCGATGGGCGATGCGCTGTCGGACCTCAACAAGGCAGTCAAACAACTGCGATACGTTGCCACGCAAGACGAGATTAGCAACATTGAATCTGGTGCTTCGCAGGCCGAGCGCCTAGCCCGCTTCGAGGAGTTTTGGCGAAAGCTCGACCCAACGCCGAATACAGCTCGCAACGAGGCGTTCGACGAATACTACAATCGTGTGCAACACGCCAACGCCAAGTATAAGTCGTATGCCGAGGGATGGCTTACCGACATGGGCATGGTCTACATCATTTATGGCCAGCCCACCAATGCAGACCGATTCCAGATGCAAAATGGTATGTCGGTGCGTATCGTGTGGACCTATCCCAACGGATTTGTAGTCACGTTCGACGACAATACGGGCTTTGGCGACTTCCGCCTTCGCACCCCTCTACCTGCCGGAGCTCGGTTTACCTACCGACGCTAGCCATACGACGCCCCGCGCAGCGTCCCATGCAAATGTCCCGCGCAGCGTCCCATGCAAATGTCCCGCGCAGCGTCCCATGCAAATGTCCCATGCAAATGTCCCTCAAAGCACAAACGGGCTTCTCCCTTTCGAGAGAAGCCCGTTTGCTATGTACGAAGTGAGTGTTGCCGCTATTAGCGAGCAACCACAACTGTAAGGACGGCACGCTCGCTGCCGTTAGTAGCAACGATTGTGTACAGACCATTGTTGAGTTCGGCTGCGTCGACAGTGAGCAGCGTGCGCTCGGCGGAAGCACCGTCGAACAACGTGCGTACTGTGCGGCCGGTGGCGTCGACAACCGATACAGTTACGGCTTCGCTACCGCGAACGTTCAGTTCAATGCCCGACTGTGTTGTTACCGGGTTTGCACCTACGAGGCGGAGGCCGATGGCACCGATTTCGCTGGTTACGTCCGTTGCAACGCTGTTCTCGAGGTCAGCACGGCCGCGCAGGTCGACTTGTGTAGCTGTTGAACTAGCATTGCTGTTTATAACGAGCGATGACTGCTTGTCGCCGGCTGATGTGGGCTGGAAGTTGATCTTGATGCGGTGCGTGCCGTTTGGCTGAACCGTGATTGGGGTACCAGACGCGCCACCTTCGGTGATGGCAAAGGCGTTAGATTGGCCACCGCTGATGGTAACCCCAGTAATCTCGAGAGGGGCAAGGCCGCTATTCGTTACAACGATTTCGCGCTCACGGGTTGTATTCACGAAGATTGTACCGAAGTTAACTTGGCTTGCCGAAAGCGTGATTTGTGGGGCAACCTGTGGGAACAGCCAGTCGAATACGCGCTGAACCAAGGTATTGCGCTGGGCGTCGTCCGACAAGCCAGAGGTGCTAACAGTGCTAAACACAAGACGTCCCCTTTGTGGGCTTTCATAGCGAGACATAACGCTAGCGGTGACCGTCTGGCCCGACTGGGTATTCACGTTCGTTGTAAGAACGGAATGAGAGGGTGAGCCCGCATTCAACGTAAAGAGGTCCATACGAAGCTGATACGTTGGCCACTGGGCGTTTAGACGAGTGTGACCTTGAATCGTAAGACCATTGCCAATCGGATCGCCGGCAACACCTGTTAGGGCATAGGCCTGTAGTTGATTGCCGTTAACGAATTGTAGGTATCCACCAAGGTAGTTTAGTCCTAACGTCGAGCCCAAGAAGTTGGCTGCCTCTTGGTTGATTACACCACTGTTTTGGTTGAAGTTGGCTGTCATTTCACCCTCGCCAATCACCCAAGCGCTCTTGCCAGCAGCAAGAAGATTCTTGACAATCCCTACAATTCCAGCGTTACCGAATTGACCGAGAGCGGCTGCACCGTTCCAAAAGTCAATCATAAAGACAACACCGTCGAACTCAGTTGCTGGATACGCTGCATTTGGTTGTGTGGCGTAAGGCAAGATGACCATGTCGGCAACGCGGTCACCAAGACCAGAAACCGAGCGAACGAAGCTGGCGATTGGGTTCGACGACTCGGACGTACCCGTGTAAATCGCAATCTTGGCGCCATCTACAAGCATGTTGAACGTCGGATTGCCACTTACTTCGCCATCCGAGCCAACAACGCGTATGGCGACATTTTGGTAGACCGACCTATTGGCAGGTGCCTGAACTGTAACATCGACAGTAACAGCATCGCCTGGAGGAATCGAAACAGACTGAGGAAGTGTCACCGTGAAACCGTTTTGCTGTGCAATAGTCTCGTTCAACAGTTCAAACGTAGCCGAAACGTTTGCAGTACCACGATTGCGAAGCGTAAGCTTACGCGTCTTGCTTCCACCGCGGGCAATGCGATCATACAGTGGTTCATCCATCGACCATGCAATCGACGACTGGTTCAGGAACTGAATCTTCGTCGAGTCATCTTGATCGCGCGAAACATTGGCTTGGAGCACAGCGCCGTTTTGGCCAGACTGAATCCAGGCCATCAGGTACTTCTCACCTGTCCATACATCTGACGAGCCAAGGTTGTACGAAAACTCAAACTCTTGAGATGTATTCGCTGGTACAGTAATCTGCTGACCACCGTTGTCGGTAAGGAAGCCAAGGAAGGCATCGTAGAAATCCGTCATGCCGTTGCTGCCTGGCAGCGTCTGCGGTAGGTTTGGCAGAACAACATGACGATTAACGATAGCAACGAAAAGTCGCTGGCCAGAAACACCACTTGGCGAGAACACGCGAACCCGTGCCTTCTTGGCGTTCTTGTCGTCGACGACCTTCAACGAAATTGATGACATCTGTGCCTTCGCATTCGTTACTGCCGAGTTTACCGCGGCTTCGTTACGTGGATCGATGGTGGTCGAACCCATAATACGGGCCGTCGGGATACCACCAACCTGATACGCTGTTTGGCGAGCCGCGTTTGCCTGCGGTGCATTCAGGTACAGTGGGTCGTTTGGTGCCGGGAAGTTCAAGTGATACTTCACGACAAACGTGCCCTTGCCCACGTCCATGACGCGTTGCATAACAGGAGATGCGGGAACACACGGACCACAAGTGGCCGAGGTAAACTGCTCGATGAGCACGTTTTTCGGATACTGCGCTTGAGCAGTGGGAGACATGATACCAGCGGCTATAGCCACAAGTACCACGATGGCGAGTAAGTGACTCTTCATCTAATGTGCTCCTTGGTTAGGAGTAGAAGGTGTGAAAAAAGTTGTGTTGCTGATTCGTAACGCAGACGCAACGTCTGCAGAACCGCCAAAAATACACGTTCGTACGAACATTCCAAACGTGCCAGATTGGCCAGACTACTATCGCGTGGTGTCAGACACTATCAACTCACCAATGTTACACACCGACAGTTGCACGACGCCCCTTATCGTTAGCGCTTCTTGCTGCGCTTATTCTGAACGGGGCCGTTGGTGCGTTTAGTTGAAGGGGGCGGCTGACCCGGTATCGACCGGCCCTGGGCGGCGGCAATCTCTTGGGCTTCGCGCATCTTTCGCTGAAGCCACCCTTCCTTCTTGGGCATGGCAGCAAGCTGTTCGAGCGTAAGACGGTTGCGGCTGAAGTTGTTCATGTAGATCTGCTGGCCAATACCCATGAGGTTAAACATGAAGTAGTAGAGGTTGAGGCCGGCCGGCAACGACGAAAACATGAGCGTAAACATGACGGGCATCATGTAGACCATGGCCTTCTGGCGAGGGTCGGTAATGGCCTGCTTTTGCTGGAAGAACAAGGTGGCGCCCATGAGTAACGCAAGGCCGCTGAACTTGTCGATGCCAAAGAGCGGAAGCTTGAAGCCAAGATCAAGGATGACGTCAGGAACGCTCAGATCGGTAATCCATACAGCCAAGAACTCTGCCTGGCGCATTTCAACGTTAGAGTTCAGCACGCTGTACAGTGCGTACAGGAACGGCATCTGAAGCAGGAGCGGAAGGCAGCCCCCCATGGGATTGATGCCATAGGTGGAGTAGAGTTTCATCATCTCCTGCTGCTGGCTCTGCATGTCGTCCTTGTACTTCTCGCGTATGTCGTTCATGAGCGGCGCAAGTAGACGCATCTTCTGGGCCGACTTCATCTGCGGTACACTGAGTGGGTACAGCAGCAGCTTCATAATGATTGAGAAGACGATGATGGCAATGCCCCAGTTGGCGATTCCTGAGTGAACAAGTCGCAGGAGCGGTAGCATGAAGTATTCGCCAATGGGCTTGACTATCCACTTGAAGCCCAGGTTCATGACGTCGGTTAGGCCGTACGTAGCCAACGTATCGTAGTGCATCGGGCCACCAAAGATCGTTAGGTCGTGCTGGGTACGACCGCCCTTATACGGCACCTGAATTGCCATGCGATACTGCTCGGTAAGTCCTTCGTTTGGCGCTCCAACCTTGCGGCCGGAGTAGGCCACGGTGCCGTTAAAGCCGGCAGGTGGAATGAAAGCCAAGGCGAAGTACTTAGTGCGAGTAGCGAGGAATTCGATGTTACCCGTCTGTGAGGACTCATTCCAGGCAGCGTAGTCTTGCGCATCAAGCTCGTCGAGCGAGCCGCCAAACTTACACAGTGCGGCTGCCGTACCGCTTTCGTCGATGGAGTTCTTTTCTTGGAAGCGTAGTCCATTACGCCATTCAAGCGTGACATAGCGATTGGTCTGCGGAATCACGTTGTCGAGTCCGTCCATCACAAGCGATGTCGTCAGACCGTAGCGGCTTCCGTGTAACGTAAAGTGTCGTTCGATCACGCCACCACCATCTAACCGAGCAACGGCCTTAATGGTGCGAACTTCGTTACCCTTAACCACAACGCTATCACCGTCAATCTGCCATTCGAAGTTGAGGTCGGTGGCCGACACCTTCGAGCCATTAATGGTACGGAACGTAAAACCAAGTTCGCGAGCATTGGGCTGAACAAGGTCGACGATGGCCGCCGAGTCGGCGGCCTTGTACCATGGCTGGTATCCAAGGAGCTTCCACGAGCGAACCGTTGCCCCTTTGCTGGAGAGGCGCAGGCGAATGAGGTCGGTTCGGACGGTGATGACACGTTCGCCAAACGCCGATGCAGAGGTTTGGAGTTGCGACGTTGGTGCCTTAACGACGGCTGTTGCTGCTGAGTCGGCGGCTTCGCGTTTCTGCTCGGTGGCCTGCGGCGTTACATCACGGCGCACGTTGGAGCTTTGAAGGAATACCCATACGCCAACAACAAGGGCGATGAGAACGATGCCAATGATAGAGTTACGATCCATGGGATGGGGATTTGCGATGATCGGAACAGTGATGACCGGGAACAGGGTCGAGGCCACCCGGATGGAAGGGGTGGCACTTTAGAATGCGACGCACGGCTAACACCGTTCCGCGTGCTGCGCCATGCGTTGCAATTGCTTGCTGGGCATACTGCGAACACGTGGGGTGAAAACGGCACGACGACGGGAAGAGCGGCGATAGGAACCTACGATATCCCTCGATGACGAGCAGTAGCAGTCGAGCTATCATTCGCCCCCCCCTGCTGCATCGGTTGGGGCAGCGACGGCCAGCAGTCGGTCGATAACAACTTGGACGTGATTGGCTACGACCGAAAGCTCAAGTCCACGAGCATGCGCGCTTTGCCAGCGCACCACAATTGTGGAAAGATTCGACGTTGGCCGCAGTGCCTGGTGCGAACGGGCAGCCATGCGGAGAGATTCTCGCAGCAGTCGTTTTACGCGGTTGCGGTCTACGGCACGAGGCATTCGATGCTTGGCAACGACAACGACGTAGGATACCGTCGACGACGCAGGGCCACGGCTGCCTACGGCAGCGACGGGACCACTACGAACGCGAAGCGGTCCGGCAAATGCTTCCCGGACCGCGCGTACACCCTTGAGCGGGCGAACATTCATACGTCGATAGCTGATCGCTTAGCGCGATGCGGTGACCGCAAGGCGAACACGGCCCTTAGCACGACGACGTGCCAAAACCTTGCGACCATTCTTTGTGGCCATGCGAGCACGGAAGCCGTGTGCCTTTACACGCTTCCGCTTACTTGGTTGATAGGTGCGCTTCATTGGTTACCCGATTGAATTACGTTGAAAACAGAACGGCAAAGATACGAAACCTTGCGCAATGACGTTAGTTGATTTCCATTCCTGAAGGGAACGGCTGCTGTTGGCCGTCGACAACGATTTCGCCGTATTGCTGTTCGAACTTGTTGATATTATCAGCCAAGGCATGGAGAAGGAGCTTGGCATGCTGAGGCGTCATTACGATGCGTGCATGTACTCGGGCCTTAGGTACACCGGGCAAAATGCGTGTGTAGTCGATGACGAATTCAGCAGGCGAATGCGAAATGATGGCAAGGTTGGAATAGATTCCTTCGGCTTCCTTCTCGCCGAGCTCGATGGTCATCTGCTGTTGTTGTTGTTCTGGCTTGGGTGCGTTGGCCATGATAGAGTTGTGTGAATGGGTGTGAAGTGGATGAGTTATCGGAGTTTCTTGATGCGAGCTTCGATGGCCCGCGCCTTGGATTCCATGTTGGAACGCGCATAGATGCGTTCCATGATGGTTAGGTAGTTGAGGTCGGTACCCATGACAGAGTCAAGGCCCTCAAGCGTGGAAATGACGGTGTTGCGCTTGGCGTCGTTACGCACGACTTCATAGATGTTGTACAGTTGCTCGAGCACGAGCAAGTCATCGCGATACTTTGGTAGTCGATGCAGACGTTCGTAATAGGATGCCGACGTCATGAGATCGTCGTGATACGACTTCTCATTGATGCGGTACTTCTTATCTGCTGCGGCACGGTCGCGCTCGGCTTTTTGCTTCTCAGCCGCAACGTTCTTCCAAAGTGCCCCCATGTTAAACAGGGCGATATCGTTTTCGGGCTCCTTCGCCAGCACGGTCTCGAATTCCTTTTGTGCCTCGTTGGTACGGCCAAGTGTCTGCAGCATCGATGCCAGTGTGTTGCGGTAACTTTGGTCGTTAGGATTGGCGTTCACAAGTGCTCGAATCTCGGCAAGCGCTTCGTCGGTGCGGCCAAGCTCCTGATAGAGTTTGGTTCTAAGTGGCGACAGGTCCTGATCGCTCGGCTTGGCCTTGGCAACGATGGTACACCATGATAGTGCTGGTTCGAATTGTCCCTTGTTGTAGTCAATGATAGCAAGCTGCTTCAGTGGGTCGAGCGATGTGGTGCGCTGTCTGCGCTGCTCCTCCACGCTGAGTGTTGCCGCCGGGGCGTACGTCCAACCGTCAATTACACCATCAACCTCGCCCGGGCCAGTTGTGGAAAAGACGTAAAAGTCGCGACCGCCAACGTCATACTTGTCGCGATGTAACAACCCACCATTCGTAAGTGAGTCGGTGTTCTGCTGAACAGGTGTTCCCATGGTACGCAGCATTTGGGCACGCGGCATACCTAACACGATGCCCTTCGACGAGGCAACGTCAAACCCCTGCTGCTCGCTGCGCCACCATCGCGTAAAGGTTGTAGTCCCCGTGGCCGTGTCCCCCATTTCAAGCTGTACGCGTCCAAGGAGTGCTAGTGGCTCCGAGATTTCAGGTTTGAGTTCCGATGCAGCATTCAAACGTCGTTGCGCTTCGGCACCTTCGCCTTTCACGCCAGTTGTAACGTAGGCGTTGAACGCCGTTACGCCAGCGTTGTATTCGTCGACCCACAACTTATAGGCTCCCTTCGAAGCTTCCGCCTTCTGTTGCGGCGTGGCAACGTCCATCATCATAATCCGTCGGTAGGCCATGCCCGCCGTCTGAACGTCGCCTAACTGAACGGCCGCCATGGCCAAGATCATGTGTCCCTCGACGCTCTTGGGTTCCTTCGCTAACAAGGTCTCGGCAGACGTTTTCGCCTTGGCATAGTCCTTTTCCTTTGCGGCACGGCGCGCAGCCGTTAGCTCCGGCGAGGCGCACTGAAATCCTTGCAACATCAACACGATTGCGCCCATAACGAGAATGTAGAGCGGCGCTAAACTGCGCTGGCGTTGACGTGGCATCGAACGTGTGGCTAGTAGTGGTAATCGCACATGAACCTCGTGATGTTTGCTGGAAATTGCGGACGTGGAGAACCCACCTTACTTAGGCATGGCAAAGACGGCATCGTCGACAGGAACGTTTACTGCCGCTTCGGTGATATCCGTAGTCGACATCGCCATGCCCATCATTCGAGTCTCTACCCGAAAGGGAATCAGAACGCCGTTCACCTTCTTGAACTCAGATCGATAGATCTCAACCAAGACCGACTTGCCCATGGCATCCGATTCGGTTTCCATCTTGAATTCGAAGAACGTCACGGCATCAATGTAGAGTGTCTTTGTACTACCTGTCTTGTCTTTGACCGTGATCTTATAGGCCTTAACACCATCGACATCTACCAATCCTACAAGCGTTACGGTGTTCCCTTTGGCAGCCCAGTTTACCAGCGGGCCTTCCAAATCTGCCTGGTCGCGTAGCATAGCGGCTTGCGCGTCGGGCATCACCTCGGCAGCTCCTGTCATGGGATTCGTAAACCATGCACGTTGGCCGTCGTATCCTTGGAGCATCTTCGAGCCAGCCACGTTGGTCTCCGACATGTATCGGTTTGGACGCTTCATGGTCACCGTCATGTCCGTCTCTATCCCTGCCTGATGGATAGTCGTCGTTGCCGTTAACCGAATGGTCTGCACGTTTGCCCAGGCTTCCTTTCCACCACGTGCTTCCAGGGCCTTCGCGAGAATCTCTTCTAACGTCATTCCATATGTTGTTGCCGTTGCGCACAACATCAACGCAACGACTAGGCGCACAAATGTTCTCATGGTTCGCATCGAATAGGTGATCGTTTTCTAACCCCTGCATGCCCAGTTGGCATGTTTCATCGCGGAGGGGTTGCAAATTTGCACGATGTTCACAACATACACTCCATACTGCCTTAGCGTTCTACCGTGGTCGATGCGCGTGCTGTTCGCTATTACCAGCCTGTTTCTTGCCGTTCGTGCCAGCACGGTGCAGGCACAAGTAACCTCGACATCACCTTCCTTCCCGTCGGCTGTGTTCGACACTACCTACTCGGGCGTGTGGACCGGACTTGTTGATCCAGCACAACGAGCCATGGTTCGTCGCGTGGTCGTACGCCTTACCAAGACCATTCGTGGTACCTGCGACGCAATCGTGAATCTACCCAGTCAGCGAGTGATGAACGCACAGGCAAGCTATGCGTCATGTACCAATGAAACGGTGGCATTGGCCGTACCGTTCGAAGACATCTCGTTTAGCGGCCGCTTAGACAGTGCCTCGATGACGATTAACGGTACCTGGAACCAAAATGGTCAGGCCTATCCCCTTCTTCTACGCAAACTCCAAGGTATTGCTCCGCCTCCGCAGCCAAAACTCGCTGGTGTTGCACTGCCCCTTCGTATTCGCAATCAACCTGCCAACGTTGAACTCGAGGGCGAGTTAGTTGTCCCAGATCAACGCCGCAAATGGCCACTCGTCGTGTTGCTCTACGACGCTGGCCCGCAAGATCGAGACGGCGAAGCGTGGGATCAGCGCCCCCTATTCGATGCTGCAAATGCGCTAGCTCGGCAGGGGTGGGCATCGTTCAGGATGGACGATCGTGGCGTGGGCAACTCGACTGGTTCGATGGCTAATACTGGTATCGACGACCTAGCCGGCGACGTCCTAGCAGCACTTTCCACGTTGTCTCGACACCCTAACGTCGACACCTCACGCATTGTTCTTCTGGGGCTTGGAGAAGGGGGCATCGTAGCAGCGGCTGCCGCCGCGAAATCACCGTTGGTTCGTGGCATCGTTGCACTGTCGGCCCCTTCGCTGGACGGCATTACCCTGCTAAAGGAGCAAATCGATGCCGATCAGCGCTCGCGGGGCACGTCCCCCCGCGTAATTGCTGCCTATAAGCAAACGGTGGCCGAATGGTATAGCGCCGTAGCGGCCGACCTAGCGCCCGAACAGGTTGCCAACGTCATCGTCGAATCTGCCTCCGAACTCTTGGTGAACCATATCGAAGCTGCCGACATCGCGGCCATTAAGCCGTTCCTTACCGAACAACGCGATGCCTACGTGCAGAATGCCGTGATTCCTTGGTTGCGGACGTTTCACGGTATCTCGCCAGGACCATACTTCCGAAGCGTTGCAACGCCGGTCTATGCCATGTTCGCGGGCGATGATCCCGTTGTGCCAGCGCAGCCCAATGCCTCGGCTATGCGGCAGTGGTTGGACAACCGACCGTTCAGCATGGTGGAAATCGTACCTGGACATAACCACCGCTTTCAGCGCTGCTATGCCTGTACGTTAGAGGAAATGGAGTACCTGCCGGAGTCAATCGACATCGGTATCATCGACAAGGTTCTGTCGTGGGCTAGTGCCCTTCCAGCAACGCGCTCATCGCAACAACCCGCTACGCGGCCCTGATTGGCGATGCGCTTACTGCGCGTCGAACGTAATCGTATCCAGCGCCGCAAACTGCGGCGTAAGCACCGGCATCGGTGTAGTGACCTCGACAAGGGCATACTGAGGCTTGCCTTCGTCGGATGCCACAACGGCAATGTCATCTGCACCACGTACAGCCTGATACGCTTCGGCGTACGACCGGTACGTACGCATGATTGTAACGCCACTTCGTGGCATTCTACGAAGTGTACCATCGGTTCCCAAAAGGAGAACGTATTCGGCGCCAAGCGTGGACAACATATCGGCGGGCGTTATAACGTCAAGCTCAACTGGCGTAACAGAAACGCCGATAGCTTTTGCGGCCGCCATCGAAAGATCGATGACGCGGTGCCGTAGGAACGGTCCTCTGTCGGTAATCTCGACGATGGTCGAGGCCCCCGTTCGTGCGTTAGTAACCCGCACAAGGGTACCAAACGGAAGAGTCTTATGGGCAGCCGTCATTTCGTGCATGTCGTAGCGCCTGCCAGAAGCAGTGCGCCGGCTGTGAAATCCGGGGCCGTACCACGATGCAAGACCGTCTACCGCATCGCGCCAGGCCACGATGGCCATGTCGGGATGACTATCGATTGGAGTCGACGCATCAATGACTCGAGCTACCGGAATGTCGGCGGCTTCAACGAGGAAGCTCACCGAAAGAACTGTGAGAAAGGCTGTGATGCCTACTGCAAAACGCAGGGACATCGAGATTATGTTGTTCATAAGGGTAAACCTCCACGATGGTGAGAGGAACGTTGCTTGTACGTCAGCTACCCTACACTGACGCCAAGATTTCGTGCGGAATCGACTGCCCGAAGGCCTCCTCTTCCGTCAAAAGGGCCGCTAAGTAACGACCTTTTTGCGTTAGAGCCAATGAATGCTTCGTGAAAAGTCGTTCATGGACAGTCGTCGTCCACAGCTTTTCTACACGTTATCCCCACGATATTCACAGTATCTTCGAGAATGAACCTAAGACATTGTGCCGTAAGTCTCATATTTTGGTGGTGTAGCGTTAGTTGCCTACTAGGCAATTCGAAGCCCCTTATCCACAGCGATAGCGCAGGTGTGTGGAAAACATCTGAAGGGGGCATCGACCCATTTCGGCTGTCGTTGGTAGCTGGCGGCACGGTTGGAGGATTTGTTTGGGCGCATGCACTACAAAACGACCTATGGTGGAAGGGTACGTGGGTACCGTTTCATGTTAACTGGAGCCAAGACTGGCGCTATGCCTTGGGGGCAGACAAGCTGGGCCATGCAACGTTTCCCTTTATGGCAAGCAGGGCCTACGGGATGGCCTTTCGGTGGTGCGGAATGGATACGACGGCGTCGGTGTGGGCAAGCTCGGGCCTAGCGCTTGCGTATCAAACGTATATCGAGGTTCGCGACGGATTCTCTCGAGACTATGGATTTTCACCGTCCGACATGGCCGCCAACGTCTTGGGCGCTGGCCTGCCAGTAGCACAGCACTACGTGCCTGCACTTCGTCCGTTCACATTACAGGTAAGTTTTTGGCCGTCGCAGGCGTTTCGGCAAGGGTCGCACAACGCCATCATTGATGACTATACGAGCACGACACATTGGGTAAGTGTGACGATGGCCGACGTGGTGCCGTCTGATTGGACGTGGTATCCGCAGTGGTTGAACCTTGCGGTAGGCCACAGCGTGGAGAACCTCGACGGCAAGGGCGGCGGAAACCATGTGTTCTTGCTCTCGCTGGACTGGAATCTGCAGCGACTTCCGGGAATACCGGCGTGGTTACGCGACGTGTTTCACATGTTGCATACCTATCATTTGCCAGCCCCTGCGGTTCGCCTATATCCCACAGTTGCGTGGTTTGGGCTTCGATTCTAGCAGATGGCCTTACGCTTCGTCTTCGCAGTCTTTCAGTATGGCAACTTCGATGCGGCGATTTAGGCGGCGTACACTTTCGAGTTGCTCGCGTGACATACGTTTTGCGGCGGCTCCGCTGGGTTCACGCACGCGGGGTTGCTGCGCGCCATACCCTACGGCACCACGAATCTTCGATGGTGCAATCCCCTGTTCCAAGAGCCAGGCCTGAACGCGGCGGGCACGAAGGTCACTCAGCTCGCGGTTGCGCTCGGCAGGTCCCTCGCCCGAGGCGTGACCTTCGAGCATAACCTGCAGGTTGTCGCAGGACTCACGCATATAGGTAAGCAACTCGTTGAGGTTCTCGCGTGTCTCGGGCTGCTCGAAGTCGAATTCATCGGTGTTCAGCCGAAAGCGGATGTCCTTGGCGAACTTCTTCCTGTTCTTGTTGTTGGCCGGAGGTGGCGTCGACGCGGGAGGAACGGGTGGTTCAGCGGGTGGTTTTGCCTCCTTGCCGTTTTCATACGGTGGAATGTTTCCACCACCACCACAGCCAGCGCACTTCTCGCTTGGCGTTGTATCCTTGCTGTCGATGGTTCCGTCGTGATCGGTATCGGGATTGAGCGGATTCGTTTGGTATCGGCAGCTCAACTCGTCGGCGTCCGACAAGCCATCACGATCGGTATCAGCTAACCGTGGATCCGTTTTGAACTTGTGCACTTCCTCGCCGTCAGGCAGTCTGTCACCATCTGTATCAGGGTTTCGCGCATTTGTCCGGTAGGTAAGCACCTCTTCGCCGTCAGTTAAGCCGTCCTTGTCGGTGTCGGCATCCAACGGATTGGTTCCATGCTCATGCACTTCCTCACCGTCCGTTAGTGCGTCATTGTCCGTGTCTGGCTTCAAGGGATTGGTTCCATGCGTGCGGATTTCATCGCCGTCAGCCAACCCATCATCGTCGGTGTCGCGTTTGGTTGGATCTGTCTTGTACACATAGATCTCATCATAGTCGCTCACGCCATCGCTGTCGGAATCCACCAACCGTGGGTTGCTAGCACGCGCAACTTCAACATCGTCAGTAACTCCATCGCCGTCGGTATCACGCTTCACTGGCGATGAGTTTGTGTGTTGCACTTCCTCGAAGTCACTTAGGTTATCCCCATCACTATCAACGACTAACGGGTTTGATTGATAGACGCGTACTTCTACAAAGTCAGACAGCCCATCTCTATCAGTATCAACCTGATAAGGGTCGGTGCCTAACCGACGTTCTTCATCGTTGGATAAGCCATCGCCGTCCGGGTCTCGATCGCCACCTAGGTGAAAAGCCAAGCCGCCAGTGATGGTGGCAAAGTGATCGTTTGAGCCCGATGCCCCTTTTACATCATCAAGGTAAGGGGTAAGCGTAAAGCGGTACGTCGCGCGACCATTGAGTGAGATATCGTCGGTTAGAAACCAGTTAAAGCCCGCAAAGATGGGCACAACGCCAACGAGGCGCTCATAAAGTCCAGCTGAGTTGTTGGGCAACGACGTGTGTTCGCGGGCATTTGTAGGCGACCAAGACAAGAGGCCAGCTCCTGCGCCTACGAAAGGGACGATTACCTCATCGGGAAGTAGGTTGACTGCAACGAGGAGCTCGTATGCGCTTGCCCGAGTTGAGTTTCGGGGCTCAATCGTTGCCAGCGTTCCAGGATAGAGGTCGCCAATCTGCGCACCAGCCCCAAAGTAGTCTGGGTACCGCGCCAACTTCTCGGCAGTTATCCGCCACTCTAGGTCCGAGAGCGAGATCCCCAGTCCCAACGTCATGTACTTAAACGGAGTGTACGATACCACTCCTTCGCCTGTCATCCCAAACAGATCGTCGGTAAACTCGCCATAATACTTCGACACACCACCGGTTATCCCCAAACCTATGCTGCCTGGACGTATCTGAGCAAAAGACGCCAAGGCATTGAAAAACAAGAGTGTAATGAGTGTTGCCTGATAAAAAGTACGTCTATGCTTCATAGGATATCCACCGTTTGTGAACAACGTCGATCGGTCGTGGAAAACGGCTGCCTAGCAAAGGGAGTGCCAGCAGTTAATCTGGAAGGACGTCGAGAATGCGCTGGTTAACAGTATCGACGGTACCTAGGCCGTCGACAGAACGCAGGACGCCTGCGGCACCATAGTAATCCAGCAGAGGCGAGGTTTCTTGATTATAGACGTCAAGTCGATGGCGGATGACGTCTTCGCGATCGTCGTTGCGGCCGCGGGCAAGCAAACGCTCGACGATTACAACGTCGGGCACGGTGATATTCACAACGCTGTCGATGCTACGCCCCATCCGCTGAAGCATGTCGGTAAGCGCTTCGGCTTGGACCTTCGTACGGGGGAAGCCATCAAGGATACAGCCCGGAGTAAATGCTGGGTGGGCTAGAGCTTCTTCGACAATCTTGGCCACGACGTCATCTGGCACGAGCTTGCCATTATCCACGTACTCCTTGGCCAACATGCCAACCGGCGTTTGGTCGGCGATGGCATTCCTGAAGGCGGCGCCCGTTGATAGGTGTTCGATGTTCAACTTCTGGGCTAGGATCTCGGCTTGAGTGCCCTTGCCCACGCCGGGGGCTCCAAACAGGACGATTACCATACGTACGACGAGGATAGTGAGGTTGTGAACGACCTGCGAAGATACGAATCCAGTGCGCGAAGAATCAGAAAAACTCTATGTCAAACGTCGACTCATATGGGGCGGCATACTTGCGAAGTACCTGTAACGTGGCTGCAAAGTCCTTGGGATAGGGCGCGATCCATTGCGCACCTGTATTGTCTACAGGATGTAGAATGCCAAGTGTATGTGCGTGCAGTGTTTGACGTTCAATGATAGGGCGTTCCTCGGTATTCTTGGCAAGTTTGAACTTGCGCTTGATCGACGAAAGTAGAAACTCCGAGGCACGACCATAATCGGCATCAACAAGTAGCGGATGGCCTATGGCGGCGCAGTGGACGCGAATCTGATGTTGGCGCCCCGTGATGAGTTTGGCCTCGACCAAGGTGGCAAGCCGGAATCGTTCGATCACGGTAATCTCGGTGCGAGCTTCCTTGCCACGTGCAGAGGGTCGCACTAGGCCCTTGCGTTTTACATCGGCCATCAGGGGGATGTCGATGGGGAAACTGTCGCGCTCCACTGTTCCACTCACGATAGCATGGTACAGCTTCGTAACAGTGTGATGTTCGAACTGCATACTCAACGAGCGGTGGGCCTCGGCGTTCAACGCAAAGATCATTACGCCGCTCGTGTCGCGGTCGAGCCGATGCACCACAAATGCCTCCCCGAAGCGGGCTCTCACCATGGATCGAGCGTCGGGCAGCGATGCGTCGAACCTATCGGGTATCGACAACAGTCCAGCAGGCTTGTTAATCACCACTATGTGGTCGTCGTGAAACAGAACATCAAGTGCTAGGCGCTTCATGCAATCATCCTTTCGGCCGCATCAACGGTATTCGACAGAAGCATGGCAATCGTCATGGGGCCAACTCCGCCCGGAACTGGAGTAATGAGCGAGGCCTTGGGTGACACAGAGGCAAAGTCGACGTCGCCGCAGAGCTTCGACGAACCGTCGTCGAGCGTCAAGCGATTCATCCCTACGTCGATAACAACGACCCCTTCCTTGACGTGGTCTGCGGTGATGAGGTTGGCCACCCCAACTGCACACACAAGGATGTCGGCCTGACGGGTATAATCGTGCAGGTTACGCGTTCCGGTGTGACATTGCGTAACAGTGGCATTCCCCTGCGGCCGTTTCTGTGCTAACAGGGCCGCGATGGGCTTACCTACGATGTTGCTACGGCCAATCACGACGGCATGAGCACCCGAAGTGGTGACGTTACCTACACGGAGCAGCTCGAGAATGCCTGCCGGGGTGCAGGGAATGAAACATGACGCTCCTATCATCATGCGCCCCACATTGACGGGATGAAAGCCGTCGACGTCCTTGCGCGGATCAATCGTTACAATCACGCGCTCTTCGTTGATGTGACGAGGAAGCGGCAGTTGTACGAGGATGCCATGAACCGATGCGTCTGTATTCCATTGCTCAACCATATTCACAACGTCGTCTTCCGACGCCGTTGCTGGTAGTCGGACGATAGTGCTGCGAATGCCGGCCTCTTCGCACGCCTTAGCCTTGTTGCGTACATAGACCTGCGATGCTGCATCATCGCCAACTAAGAGGAGGGCCAAATGCACCTGCAGTCCGGTAGTCTGCTGATAGATCTCGGCACGCACGGCAGACTGACGCCTGTGTTCTTGTCCTATCTTCTTGCCGTCAAGAACAACGTTACTCATGGAGTTTTTCCTTCTCGATGTACTTCCATCTTATTAGATGCCGATGGACGCCAGCCATATAACACAACTTCATTGTACTCCCCAAATGCCTTGCGGGAGAACTGTAACGCAGCCACAATCACGACGAATTGCGACCAGTAGACTGGGTTGATGACTGTATTTCCGCTAATGTTAACAACCACAAAGGCCACCATGATGACAGGTGCCAGTGCCACAATCGTATCCTGATCGGGATAGCGATCTCTCATACCTGCTTGGCTCCAACGTCGCTCAAACGTAAAGGTCGTCAACACGAAGCTTCCCAGCAGAACAAGGTACCCTAGCAGCCCTACTAGCCCATAATCGGCAAGCACCATGACGAACGAACTCGAAGGAAAATTCGAATTGTGCATCCGTCCTAGCTGATGATGTCGAAAACAACCAGGACCGTAGCCGATAATCGGCGCATCCTTCCAGACGTCGATTGCAATCTTAACGTCGTCGAAGCGCTGCGTTGCACTCTCACCAGAAATGGTCCCCACGTCGTCGTTAAAGGCCGACCCAGTTAGGTACGATTCTATACGTACGCCAAACATGCCAATGATTGAAACATTGACAAACGAAGAAGCCACAATATCAAACACTGCGATTCCGATTGCCGTGGCACCAATAATCGGTACGAGTCTTCGAAGAACGCGCTTAGGGTAGCGAACCACAACCACAAGAAGACAACATGCCATGACCAATACCCCCGTCATCGAGAAGGCTAGAAACAGTGCAATGATGGAGGTGGTCAACGAGAGCGCAAGAGCCCACTTGGTTCGTAAGATGGTGCGGCTCTGACGGATGATAGGAACCAGGGCAACAACGATCTGTAAGACAGAAGCAAAACCTAACGCCGAAGGCTCGGGATAAATCGATGTTGCTCGGTAGAAGTTTTCGAATCGAAGTGCGAGCTGTGATACGCCAGACGCAAACTCCACGTCCCCTTGATACGAGACGTTCGTAATCTCTATCCAAGCGAATGGCCAATCCATGATGCGAGCCGGGACCTGATAAATCGCATACAGACTAAGAACAATGCCAAGCGATAGATAGAATCGTAGTATACCATAGATCATATCTGTTGTTATTCGAATGTGTCCGTGCAAAAACATGACACCGAAAACAAAGATGAAATGAAGAATGGTCTTGACGACCTGCTGATGAAGGCGGTACTCACCATCAAACACAACAGAGAAGCACGACAGGAATGCCGTGGCGATGAACATTATCAGCGCCACATACTCGAGATTCATCGGGATGCGTAGTGGCTTTCGCGCTACAAACAAGTGCAGAGGAAGGTATAGCCAGAAGCCAATGAACAGTAGCTCAATGGGCGGCAATCCAAAGGTTCCAACCTGAGCCATCTGAAAAATGCCAAGTACAGAAGCCGCAAAAATCGCTATGTAGTACCATTTCATCGTGGTCTAGTCCTACCTACCATGTTGGTACTGAACATCGTCGAGAAAGGGGCGCTGGCATACGCCGTCGCGGCACCACGGATCGCCAATGGCCTGCTGGATGTCATGCCAAGCATGGATCATCATGGCATAACCGTACGGCGAGGCCGTCAGGGGCTGGCCAAGGGCGCTCACGATGCGTCGGGCTCGCTCGATCCATAAGGCATCGGCATAGGCCCTGCCATATGTGGTCATGGCCATGGCCGCAACGCTTGCTCCCGATGGATATGCCCCGTCGTGGTCGGAACGCTGACGCGCCAGCACGTCAGTCACATGCCGGGCGGTTACATAGATCGCGCCATCGTCGTCCATAAAATGCTCGACAATGATATCGAGATGCCCACGCGCAGCGTCGAGCCAATGCTCCTGGCCGGTTGCCAAGGCCAACTCCGTTGCCGCCCACGCCAGTGCGGCATGGTCGTCGACAAGGGCCGACGCATTCAACACGTTGGTTCGGTATCCGTGATACCAGCGGCCATCAACCTTGGCCGACGCTTCGACGTCGCGATAAGCGTCTACCGCCATGCGTTGATATTCGTCGTTGGCAAATACAACCGATGCCCTTGCCAAGGCCCCAATCATGAGGCCATTCCAGTCGCAGAGCACCTTGTCGTCCGTAAGAGGCTGCGGCCGCAACGTCCGTCGTTCTATCAAGAGTCGACGCGCAGCCAGCCAGTCGGCGTCGTTCACCAGCGTGCGAAGTGCCGCAGGGGCACAGGCCAGGATGTTGGTACCTGTAGCATTTCCGGTGGCTTCGTCGTGCATGGTACCTTCTGTCGTCATGCCAAAGAGAGCCGCAAGGCGTGGAGCCGTCGGGCCGACGACCTGGCTAAACTCGTCGAGCGTCCACACATAGGTGCTGCCCTCGACTCCGTTGGTATCGGCGTCTTGTGCGCTGTAAAAGGCACCTCGGGGTGACGTCATTTCGCGACGCACATAGGCGGCAACGTCGGCCACAACGTTATCGTACAGCGGGTCTGCCGTCTTGCGGTACGCCTCGGTATACGCCAGCATAAGCATGGCCTGGTCGTAGAGCATTTTTTCGAAGTGCGGCATAAACCACTGCCGATCGGTGCTATACCGATGGAATCCCCCACCCACATGATCGTACAACCCTCCGGCACGCATGGCGTCGAGCGTCGACGTTACCATGTCCATGATGTCGGTGCCCCCTTCAAGCACGGTCGAGGACTGCATAAGAAGGAGTAGATGGTGCGCCGAAGGGAACTTAGGTGCCGACCCGAAACCGCCATATTGGGCATCGTAGAGGCGTTGATGCGTTTCGACAGCCGTTGATAGAATGTCGTGGGGCACCTCAGCAGCAGCGCTCGCAGCGGCTTGGTTGTGCAGTGCCTCGGCAATCGACGCGCACTGCTCGGCAATACGCGGGCGGTCGTTGTGCCACACGTGAAGTACGCGATCAAGCAGGTCGAGTAAGCCCATGCGACCATGGTGACCCTCGCGCGGGAAGTAGGTCCCGGCAAAAAACGGGCGCCGCTGGGCATCAGTAAGAACGGTAAGCGGCCAGCCACCTCGACCGGTCATGGCTTGGCAGACGTCCATGTACAATGCGTCGACGTCGGGGCGTTCCTCGCGATCAACCTTGACGGCTACAAAGTGGTTGTTAAGCACGTCGGCAACGGCTGCATGTTCAAAGCTCTCGCGCTCCATAACGTGACACCAATGGCACGTTGCGTAGCCAATGGACAGGAAAACTGGGCGGTCAAGCTGTCGCGCACGCTCGAAGGCCTCGTTCCCCCACGGCATCCAATCCACGGGATTAGATGCGTGTTGCAGAAGGTATGGCGACTGTTCGGTTGACAGTCTGTTGCGATGAGCGTTCGTGGCGTTAGCCGCCATAGCGGGCGGTGATCGTAGGAATGAGGTAGGTATTGAACGCTGATTCTTCGTCGTACTGTGGTGCCCACTGCCAGTCGGCACGCGCTGCCGAGTCGTCGACGTCGGCACACCACGAATCTACAATGGCCTGACGCTTGGGATGGGGTGCATAGCTTACGGCAACCGACGGCCAATGACCGGTTACCCGGCTGGCAATTTGAGCTGCTGTGGGCGCAAAAGCACCGATGTTGTAGACGGTACGCGAAAGCGATGCCCTAGGGGCTGCTGCAAGCTGAAGAAGGGCTTGGACGCCGTCGGGCATGGCCATAAACGGAATGCGAGCGTCGGCGCGCACAAAGCATGCGTAGTCCTTGCCCTGAGCTGCAGCGTGAATCATCTCGGGCGCATAGTCGCTCGTACCACCGGTAGGCACAGTGTGCGCCGAAATCAAGCCAGGAAATCGCAGCGCACGGAAGTCCAAGACGTCTTGCTGTTGGTCGAGAAGCTGACCATAGCGCCGCGACATGTACGACCCCAACTGCTCGCAGTATAGCTTGTTGATGCCGTACATGGTGATGGGCTGGCAATGCTCGTCTTCTTTGACGGCACCAGCACGCTCCTTGGCTTCCACAGATGACAGCCCGTACACGGCAATGGTGCTGGGGAAAAGAAACGTCACCGGACGCCCAACGCGGGCGCCGATGGCGCGCGACATGCTAAGCAGGCCCATCGTGCCGTTGACGTTGACGTTGTGCGCACGTTCCGGCGAGCGCTCGGCGCTCGTACTGAGCAACGCTGCAAGATGATAAACCTCGTCGATGTCGTGCGTTCCTAGCTCGTCCCACAGCCGCGGATCCGACACGTCGCCCGCCATACTCGTGCCCACCTTAGCTGCCAACTGGTCGTCGAGGGGGTGTAGGTCGACGGCAATGATGTTCGTTGACGTCTCTTGCGCTAGGCGGTCGATAAGGGCATGGCCCATTTCGCCATTGGCCCCGGTGATAAGTACAGTACGTGACACGCTATGAATCCTGATTGCAGTAATGATGAAGACTGCAAATCTACGGCTTGGCTAACCACTGGCCATTTTCAGAAATCGTAGGGTGGAGTCAAAGCCATATTGCCGTACGACATCGGCACAGGTCGACACGATGGTTCCATGGTGCCGTTGATACTCAAGAATGCCCTGCTGCTGCCATACGTAGGACTGCGGTACCGCCGGATAACGACGCAAGAGAGCACCATAGGGATGCACGCTTCGGGCCGTCCAATACCACTGCAGCAGCACGATGCGGTGATTGTCGCTTGCTACGGCGCACAACACGGGCAAAACCGCATTCACGAAAATCTCGCGCCGCATGGCCATGCCCTCGATGCCGATACGCTGGCCCTCGGCGGCGTCTATCGTCTCGAGGAGTTGCTCGGCCTCGACATCGTCGATGCCCGCGATCAGCCGACCCATAATGGACTCTGGAAATCGACGCCGAAAGGCGTCCCACATCATTGTGTCAATAGGTCGATGTCGCTTGCGCGCAAGGCGCTCAATCCAGTCGTTCGTCATGTTTACGCATGCCTCTACACGCCCGGTGCGACGCACGTGAACGTCGGCCTCGGCCGTTAGCCGTAGTAGCCGCAGTAACGCCTGATGTTGCAGCTCTTCGACGGCTACGATGCCGTTGGCTTCGCTACGGCGCAGCATGGCCATCCCTCGGGCAACGTCGGCGGGCGACAACACTAGCGTCCACCGTGCCGCTGGCACTGCACCGTCGTCTACCATCACAACGTGCATCAAGATGTTCTCGAAGCGTCGGTCGTCGTCATGTCCATGGCGGTACCACTCCGATGCTCGGCGATGGAATTCTCCCGTTCCCACATGCAGCAGTCCGTCGTGCAAGACTGCCATGTCACGAAAGTCAGGCCCCTCGAAGGGATTGATCATACCCGACGCGACAATCTGAACCTCGGTGCCATCGGTACAGCGCCATCGTCGTGCTGGGTCGCCCAGCACGGCCTGCACCGCCCGCTGCAGACGCCGCTCATCGGCTCGGTCGACCTCGGCCATGCCACTTCCATAGTGCGAATGCCCATCGCCATGAACCTTTTCCACTGTGATCCTCCGTTTCTGGATGCCTACGATGCCGTCGATTAAGGGGCACCGTATTCCTTGTGGGATTACACGGGCGTAATGTGACGCAGCGGCAATTCGTAGTTTTGCCACATGATTCCTTCTACGGGGCTCTGCGTAGGCCTCGACCTTGATATCGACAACCTTCCAACGGGCTTCGATGCAACGACCAGCGGGTTGGTCGATTTTGGTCGTCTCGTGATAGACGCTACCCGGCATGTGGCAACGTGCTACAAGCTCAACAGTGCGTTCTACGAGCGACATGGCCGACCGGGCATCGATGCGCTCTATGCTCTGCGCGAACACATCGGAACGCACTACGTGATACTTGACGCCAAACGAGGCGACATTGGCACGACATCGGCTGCTTATGCAGACGCTGCCTTCAGCGACCTTGGCGCCGACGCTGTTACCGTTGCCCCCTACATGGGGCGCGATTCCGTCGAGCCCTTTTTGGACGTGGCAGGCAGGATGGTGTATGTCCTAGGTCTAACCTCGAATGCCGGTTCAAACGATTTCCAACGCCTCGACGTCCACGGCCGGCCGCTTTGGCGCCATGTGATGGACGTAGTTCAAAGCTGGCCCCGCCGGGCCGACCTTGGCTTTGTTGTTGGCGCAACACATGCTTCCGAGTTGGCGTTGATTCGGTCCGACGTTGGTGACGTGCCGCTGCTCATTCCCGGCATCGGTGCCCAAGGGGCGTCGGCCTCCGAGGTTGCCCAAGCCAACGGCGGCCTTCCCGCCGTCTTCAACGTTTCACGGGGCATTGCTCGCGCAGCAACTGCTGCCAGTGACCCCGCTGCGGCAATACAACAAGCGGCCGAAGCGTTTGCGCACGACCTCGTGATGAACCCAATCGGCCGACCGCACTAGCAATCATTCCTTTACGATACTTTCCATCCTCTCGCGATGTCCATGTCTCACAACCTCTTTCGTTTCACGTTCACAGTTCTTGCTGCTGTTGCCACCATCGGTTGCTCGTCGGCTAAGCAGTCATCGGACGCTAGTTCATCGACGCCCCCTAAACCAACAACGAAGAAGATCAAGCCCTATGCAGAGGTAATCACGAAGGAGGCCGTATCCGATTCGGGGTTGTTTACGGTGCACCGCGTTGAAGATAAGTTTTACTACGAGATTCCAAAGCAGCGTTTGGGGCAGGAGTTTCTGCTGGTAAGCCGTATTGCCAAAACGCCACAGATTGGCTATGGCGGCGAAGAGAATGACGTCCAAGTTGTGCGCTGGGAACGAAAAGGCGAAAAGGTACTCCTTCGAACGGTGTCGTACGAGAACGTTGCGGCCGACAGCTTTGCGATTAGCCGTGCCGTACGGGCGGCGAATTTCGAAGAGGTTATTCGGAGCTTTCCAATTGCTGCGTTTAACAAGGACTCGTCGAACGTTGTAATAGAGGTTACGGATTTATACACTTCCGACGTAGGCATTTTGTCGCCAGGGCGCGGTGTTCGCCAGCAGGCCAAAATCACCATGCTCGACAAAGAGCGGTCGTTTGTGGAATATATCCGAAGCTTCCCTACGAATATCGAGGTGGAGAATGTCCTAACGTTTAATGCCGATCAATCACCACAAAATCCATCGTCGCGTACGGCGAGTTTTACCATGCACCACTCGATGGTAGAGCTGCCGAATCCGCCGATGATGTCCCGTCTTGCCGATCCACGTGTGGGTTTCTTCTCGCTCTACCAAACCGATTTTGGACGTCCCGAAACCGAGGCCGTTACGCGTCAGTACATCCTACGCTGGCGTTTAGAACCTAAGGACACTGCGGCCTTCCTTCGTGGCGAACTTGTAGAACCCATCAAGCCCATCACGTGGTATATCGATCCCGCCACGCCCGAACAATGGCGTCCTTGGCTAAAAAATGGCGTCGAATGGTGGAACGAGGCCTTCGAAGCCGCAGGATTTAAGAATGCAATTCGATGTATCGACCCACCAACGGCCGAGGAAGACCCTGAGTGGTCGCCCGAAGATGCTCGATATAGCGTTATTCGTTATTATCCGTCGACAACCGAAAACGCCTACGGACCGAATATTCACGACCCTCGCACCGGCGAAATTATCGAAAGCGATATTGGTTGGTTTCACAATATCATTAAGCTACTAAGCGGTTGGTACTTTACACAGGCCGTTGCAGACCCTAATGCACGCAAGCTGCCACTTCCGGATAGCATCATCGGCCAGTTCGTGGCCTATGTAGCCGCCCACGAAGTTGGACATACGCTGGGCTTGCCGCATAACATGAAGGCGTCGAACGCCTACCCTACCGACTCTCTACGCTCGCCGTCGTTCACTGAAAAATACGGTACAACTCCAACCATCATGGACTATGCTCGCGCCAATTACGTGGCGCAGCCCGGCGATGGCGTAACGCGCTTTTTGCCCCGTATAGGTCCGTATGACAAACACGTCATTCGATGGGGCTATCGCCCCATTATCGGCGCTACCTCGCCCGATGCCGAACTCGACACCCTTCGTGCTTGGGCTAAGGCCTCCGAAACCGATAAGATGCTCCGCTATGGAGCGCAGCAGTGGATGACGGTCGACCCCACGGCACAGATGGAAGACCTTGGTGATGACGCCATAACGTCGACAACACTTGGCCTTAAGAATCTTCGATTTCTCATGACGTACCTCTACGACGCCGTTGCCAAGGATGGCGAGTCGTTCCGTCAGTTAGGCGTGTATTACGACTATGCTGTTGGTCAATTCCGTCGTGAGATCGGCCACGTGGCCTCGCTTGTTGGTGGCGTCGAAATCGAACGTAAAGTGTTTGGCGTTGCCGGCCCACAATACACTGCGTTGCCCAAAACACGTATGCGCGAAGCCGTTTCCTTCTTACACGAGAACGTCTTCACAACGCCAACGTGGATTCTTGATCCTCGCATCATTGGTGTGTTATACCCCTCGGGTTCGGCACAACGGTTGGCCGACATGCAATCGTCGACGCTGCGATCTGTTGTTTCCGACGACAAGCTCATGCGTCTTCTCGACATCCATGCCCGCACACCTGCCGAGGCCTATACGATCTCGGAATTGTATGCCGACGTCGAAGGCCCACTGTTCCGCGAACTCCAGCAACGCCAACCCAGTGATTTTTACCGCCGCTCGCTGCAACGTGCCTGGGTAGAGACACTTATCACCAAAGCTACTGAACCCAACATGAGTGCCGAGTCGATGTCGTTTGCCCGCTTTTTTGGCGTGCCGATGGTTTACAACACCGACGTCCGCTCTCTGTCTCGCCTTCAACTCTCTAACCTGCTTAAGCGTTTGAAGGGGGCATCGACAGCCGATGTAATCACGCAAGCGCACTGGCAGGACTTGGCCTTGCAGATTGAGCGTGCGCTTAACCCCAATCGATAAGTCATGCGCACCCACACCAAGGTTGTATGGCTGGGCTATGCCTCGATTGCGTTTAGCATCGTATGGGGGCTACCCGGTTTGGCCTGCGGCCTCTGGGCGCTGCGCCTGGCGCGTGGCATAAGTCTTGCGGGGGCAGCACCCAACGTGCGGCGCGACGTTCGAGGCGGTCGCTTACTGGCCTACCTTGGCTGCACGCTCAGCACGATTGTGATTGCAATGGTGCTGTGGATTTTTGTCTCGGGGCTTCTATCTTCCTAGGGTTTGTGTAATAGCCACGGTGCGAGCCAGAACAACATTGCCAGCAACTACTTCGATGGCTACCACTGCGTTAGCTGGCAACATAACGGCATGTATGCCTGCGTCTAGCGTATGTATGTTGAGTAGGTTTCCCGCTGTGTCAAACGTCCGAATCTGGCACGTACGGTCAACTTCGCATCGCAATACGTCGCCGAATACGGTCATGCGAATCGCAGTGGCGTCGCCATGGTTTGCAACTCCCGACGTAGACAAAACTCTAAACACCTTGCTGGCAATTACCTCGCCGTTGCGCAGGTACTCTACTGTCCAATCTCCCGCCTCTTGCGGCCTTCGTATCCACGACCACCAGTAGTAGTAGGTTGATGTTCTGCCGGCATCCATTTCGAACGAAAACCACGTTTCGTTTGTGGGCGTACGCCATCGAACGCCTAAACGATCGGAGGTTTGCACCATCTGCTGCAAGGCCCAAAATGTAATGGCCGTGTCGGCAACGGTAACGGATGCTGCCGTAGGCGGACGTTCACGCAGGGTATCCAAGGAGGGCGGCCAAGTCGTTACGTCATAGTCAATCAGACGATAGTCCGTTTGATACTGCGGCGGCGTCACCCAATGGTTGGCATCTGGCGAGCAGCTCCCAGCAAAGGGGTCCACAACACGCCACACTTCAAAATGCAAGTGTGGGTCTTCGCTGGTTCCGCTAGAGCCCACCAGCGCGATTCGTTGCCCCTTATTCACAATGGAATTAAGGGACACAAGAGCCGAGCCACGTCTATTGTGTGCGTAGTAGGTTACGTAGCCCTCGGGATGTTCTATGGCGATGTAGTTGCCAAACCCCAAGCTGCGATCAACGGCTTTGTTACGATCTGGCAGGGTATCTACGATTGCCACTACCTTGCCTCTGGCTGCAGCTAAGACGTGAACGCCCGAGTCCATGCTTCGAAAGGAACGCAGTGCAAAATCGGTTCCCCGATGCCCATCATACGTTTGCCAGCTACACATAAAATCTCGAATGCTCGAATCACGCTCATCGTGATCTACGTGGTTGATGATAAACACGTCCGTTCCTATCGTGCCCTCGATAGGTAGCCCAAACAACAGTGGCGGCGTTTGCGAATGGACTGTCGCCGTTACCGTTGCTAACAGTACAATGAGAATGTACCATGCAATTCTGTGGCGTGTCTCGGACATAAGAAGCGTTGAAACGTTGCGAGGAGTTTGCATGCCGACAAATTACGTCTGGCTGGCAATACCCTGCGCCTGAAACTCGACAATTCGAAATGCGTTCCACGCGCCCCTTTGCCAACCTACGGTCTACTCTATGTCCGCACCTATACCCGACCTCCCTTCCACAATGCAGGCGGCTGCCTGCAACACCTACGGCTCGCCTGCCCTCATCAACCTCGTCCAAACGCCCCTTCCCGCTCTTCCAGCCGATGGCATTTTAGTACGCAATCACGCAACCTGCGTATCCTCTGCCGATGCCCGCATTCGTGCCGCTCGCTTTCCAAGGGGCTTCGGTATCCCTGGAAGGCTGGCCTTTGGCCTGCGAGCTCCGCGGCAGCCCATTCTCGGCAGCTGCTTCTCTGGCATGGTCCACGCCGTAGGCAACAGCGTTCACGACGTCGCCATTGGCTCGCGCCTTTGTGGCATGACGGGCTTGTCACTCGGCTGCCATGCCGAATACGTTGTGGTACGGCACGGCAAGGCCTACGCTCACGTGCCCGACGTTGTAACGCACCATCAGGCCGCCGGCATTCTCTTTGGTGGAACCACAGCACTTGTGTTCTTGCGCGACGTAGCAAAGCTGGCCCACGGTGAACGCCTCCTCGTTATCGGAGCTTCGGGTGCCATAGGCACAGCCGCAGTTCAACTGGGCCGTATCATGGGTGCAAATGTGACCGGTGTTACCAGCACGCTAAACGTAAACCTCGTGCGTAAACTCGGAGCGCACCATGTGGTTGATTACACAGCCCAGGATGTAGGCAGTTTACCCGAACGCTACGACGTTGTGCTCGACACCGTCGGCAACCTCTCTATAGCCGACGGACGCCGTCTTCTTGCGCCTGGTGGACGTCTTGCGCTTGCAGTGGCCGATCTTGCGCAGATGCTCACGGCTACACTTCTTCCTAAGGTTTACGCTGCATCGGCGGCCGAGCGTGCGTCCGACGTTGCCGAACTCGTACAACATCTAGCCGAAGGGCGGCTTCGCACCGTCATCGACGCCATCGTGCCACTGTCGTCAATTGCATCGGCCCACCAACGCGTTGACTCCGGCCGTAAGGTTGGCAATCTCGTGGTAGATATGGCGTAAGGGGGCGGCCGCCATGCCTATCCTGGCCTCCATGCGTGGTAAATTGCGGTTATGACTGGCTATACACCCTCCGAGATTGAGCCCAAGTGGCAGCAACGCTGGCGCGATGCAAACATCTATGCATCTGCTACCGATACGTCGAAGCCCAAGTACTTTGTGCTCGACATGTTCCCCTATCCGTCGGGAACAGGTTTACATATAGGACACCCCGAAGGCTATACCGCCACCGACATCGTGTCGCGCTTTAAACGTATGTGCGGCTTCAACGTGCTGCACCCCATGGGCTTCGATGCCTTCGGACTTCCCACCGAACGGCAAGCCATGAAGGAGAACATTCACCCGCGATTGATTACAGAACGTAACGTAGCGACGTTCCGCACACAGCTCGACAGAATTGGCTTCGACTACGACTGGAACCGCTCGGTAAACACGACCGATCCCGATTACGTGAAGTGGACGCAGCACCTGTTTGTGCTCATCTATAACTCGTGGTACGACAACGTTGCCCAGCGCGCGCGGCACATCGACGAATTGGCAATCCCACAGAGTATCACCGAGGCGTCTGCCATCGAGGCCTATCGCGATGAACACCGCCTGGCCTTCATCGCCCACTCTCCTGTGAATTGGTGCGAAGAACTGGGCACGGTACTCGCCAACGAAGAGGTCGACGAATGGAAGGAGAAGGGCTATACCGTAGAACGACGCCCAATGCGCCAGTGGATGCTTCGGATTACCGCCTATGCCGACAGATTACTGCGTGACCTCGACCTCGTCGATTGGCCGTCAAGCACCGTCGATATGCAGCGCCACTGGATTGGCAAGAGCGAAGGCGCACGCATTACGTTTCAAGTGGACGCACACGACGCTTCGATCACCGTCTTTACCACACGGCCCGACACACTATTCGGCGCTACCTACCTTGTGTTGGCTCCCGAGCATCCTCTTGTCGACAGCATTACATCAGCAGATGCCCGCGAAGCGGTGAATTCGTATCGTGAAGCCGCCGCGCTCAAGAGCGACCTTGAACGCACCGAACTCTCGAAAGAAAAATCCGGCGTAGCCCTTGGCGCTACGGCCGTCCACCCTGCCACGGGCGAACGCATTCCCATTTGGATTGCCGACTATGTTCTGGCTCACTACGGCACAGGTGCCATTATGGCCGTGCCTGCCCATGATGAACGCGACTACGAGTTTGCCACCGAGTTTGGTCTGCCAATTGTGCAAGTGGTTGCGCCAGCCGATGGCAACGAAGTCTCCTTCCCGTATGTTGCTCATGGTGTTTCGGTACATTCCTCGTCCGAAGCCGTTAGCATTACCGGCCTGCCTACGCCCGAAGCTGCCGCCGCCATCATCGCATGGCTTGAGCGCTCCGGTATGGGCCAAGGAACTGTTCAGTTCAAGTTGCGCGATTGGCTGTTTTCGCGCCAACGCTATTGGGGCGAGCCCATTCCCATTATGTTTTTCGACGATGGTTCGCGGCGCGCGCTGTCGCTCGAAGAGTTACCATTGCGCCTTCCCGAAGTTGAGAACTTTCAACCGGCCGGCACGGGCGAGTCTGCCCTTGCAACCGTGCCCGACTGGGTGAGCTTTACCGACGCTGTTACTGGCAAGCACGCCCGTTACGAAACCAACACGATGCCCCAGTGGGCTGGCTCATGCTGGTATTACCTTCGTTACTGCGATCCCAAGAATCCAACGTGGTTCTGTGCCCCTTCTGAAGAACAGTACTGGATGGGGTCGACGGGCGTGGATTTATATATCGGTGGCGGTGAACATGCCGTGCTCCATTTGCTCTATGCTCGATTTTGGCACAAAGTGCTGTTTGACTACGGTTATGTTTCGCAGCCAGAGCCATTTAAGCGCCTTTTCCACCAGGGATTGATATTAGGTGAAGATGGCCGTAAAATGTCGAAGTCGTTGGGGAATACCGTAAACCCCGACGACGTCATCGACCAACATGGTGCTGATGCCTTGCGCCTGTACGAAATGTTCCTTGGCCCACTAGAAGCTTCTGCTCCATGGAATCCCCGTGGTATCGAAGGCATCACACGGTTCTTGCAACGGGTGTGGCGCCTTGTTGTTGCCGACGATGGATCGTTGTCGGCTGCTGTGCAAGACGTTCCCTGCACACCCGAACAAGACTACGTGCTGCACACAACCATCGCGAAGGTTCGCGCCGATGTTGAAGCCCTGAGCTTTAACACTACCGTTGCACAGTTTATGATTTTTGTCAACGAATTTACAACTGCCCAGGTGCGCCCGCGCACGGCCATGGTCCAGTTCGTTCAGTGCCTAGCCCCGTTTGCTCCCCACATAGCCGAAGAGCTGTGGTCTATTCTTGGTGAAGGGGGCTTCGTAAGCACAAGCGTTTTCCCCGAGGCCGACACGTCGAAGATGGTGAAGGCAACAACAGAGATTGTCTTTCAGGTGAATGGCAAGATCCGTGCAAAAGCAATGATGTCGCCCGATACAGACGACGAGACACTAACGGCTGCAGCGTTGGCCTCAGAGAACATTCAAAAGGTGATTGACGGCAAACCCATTCGACGCACAATTGTGGTCAAGGGCAAACTGGTGAACCTTATCGTCTAGTGCAATGGAAAAGCCGTCTACCTCACAATTGACCGACTTGTCCATCGAGGAGATTCATGGCTTGCATTTGAAACGAATCGAGGAGGCATTAACGCGCGGCGACGTTGCCATGATGCTAAGCGTGGTAGAAGAGCTGGAAGAGTACGACCACCCGTTATGCCAAACCTCAGCCTTATTGGGCCGCGCTAAGGCGGAATCAACCCGTGGTGATCTCAAGAAAGCACTGTCGTATGCAGACGAGGCATCGGAACTAGCTGCGTTAACTGGTTTGCATCGGCTCCACCTCGACTCTATGTCGTTTATAGGTGTGATATACTGGCGCGCAGGCCAATTGCCGCAGGCCGTAACAGCCCTAGAACGCGGGCTTGGTTACGCCAAGATGTATCTACCGGATGGTAACGTAGCAACCTTGCTTGGCAACCTTGGCCTTGTTAATGCAACGATGGGCGACTTTCCAAAGGCACTCGAATACCTTCATCGAATGCTCGATGAAGACAATGGGCCATTGGCTTCCTATAATGCCGCAGTAGGGCATCTGAACATCGGCATGGTATACGCTTCTGCCGGTGATGCGACGAAGGCCATAGAGCATCTAGAACGCGCTCTCGAGGGCCTGCAAGACTCAAAGAACGAGCGCGCCATCATTGGCTGTATGCAGAATATGGCGCCAGTACTTAATGATTTGGGTAGATACGAAGAGAGCTTGTCCATTTGTAGCCAAGCTTCAGAACGTGCGATGACTACAGGTGACCCCCTCTTGATCCAGGGCTGCCTATTCGAGCTAGCTTCAGTACAACACATTGTAGGTAGTCATGACGAAGCGCGTGCGACGCTAGATCGATTGAGCGACCATCGACCGCTTCTCCCCTTGTTCGAAGTTGGCGCTCTACTGCTCCACGCCCAAATGGCCAAGAGTGAAGGCAAATTGGACGACGCTCGAATGGCGTTCGAAACAGCCGTGGTGCTTGCACAGGAACATGGCTTCTTGGATCCCCTGTCCAAGGCATACAACGCGTTGATTGACATTTGCAAAGGCCTTAGCGACTTTGATGGCTATGTAAAGTACAACGAATTACAAAGGAAGACGGAAGAGGAGATTCGCGGCGCAGCGGTTCACCGGTCGCTGGAACAACAAAAACAACGCCGCGAACTTGAACTACAACGTGAACAGGTTGATCTACATCGGAGCGTTGTACTGGCTACCCTTCCCGACCATGTGGCTAGCCGCATTATGCGAGGGGAACGTGTGTTCGACAACCTTCCGCATGTTGCCGTCTTGTTCTCGGACGTAGCGGGTTTTACATCGGCATCGTCGATGATGAATCCCGCCGAGCTGGTGGCCTTGCTTGAATCGCTGTTTGTGAAGTTCGATGCCGTTGTTCGACAGCACGGCGCTCTCAAGATTAAAACCATTGGCGATGCCTACATGTGCATTGCCACCGATGCATCCCCGCTTGCGGCTTGTACAACGTTAGCACAAGTTGCGCTCGACTTGTCGCAAGAGCACTTTGCGTGGCCCGATGGCAAGCCACTATCGGTTCGGTTTGGGATGCACGTTGGGCCAGCCACAGCTGGCGTTATAGGTACGGAACGGCTTCAGTATGACGTTTGGGGTGACACTGTAAACGTAGCATCGCGAATGGAGAGTACAGGCGAAGCTGGTCGGATTCACGTTTCCGAGGCAGTAGCGCGCGAGTTAGCACCATTGGCATCGGTAGTTCTTACGCCTCGGGGCCTAACGCTCGTTAAAGGCAAGGGTGTTATGAATACGTTTTGGCTTGAGCGACGTCAACCACAATGAGTATCGTTGAAGCCAATATGTACCGTAGTAATGCCGTTGTTGCAATAAAGCACTTGCTGAAGTCAACGATTGACTCATGATACTTACCACCCTTCTTGCAACTGCGGTTATCGACTCCATGTTTGCCGGTGGACCTTTTCAGGTTGGCAATGTGGATTCGTCGCTCCACGAAATTTCGGGCATGGCAGCTTCGCACTCGGTTCCGGAGTTGTTCTGGGCTGTCAATGACAGTGGCGACGGGCCCGTGCTGTATGGAATGAATACCGTGGGCACGGTAGTTCGGCGATGGCGACTGGATGGTGCGTCAAATGTCGACTGGGAAGATGTTGCCTATGGGCCGTCGCGCAGCGGCGACACGTCGGTGCGCTACGTTTACGTTGCCGACATAGGCGATAACGACGCCAAGCGTTCCACGATTCGCATCTATGCCGTAGCCGAGCTTCCGTACGCCGACACCGCAAGTGTGCGCTTTACGTGGCAAACACTTGTGTATCCCGATGGTCCACGCGACGCCGAAACGCTGCTATGCGACCCTCGCACCGGCGACCTGTTCATCGTCACCAAACGCGAGCGACGCAATCGTCTGTATCGCGTGCCTATGCCTACTGAAGGCATCGACACATTACAGTTTGTGACGGAGTTGCCGTTTATGCTAGCCACGGCTGGCGACGTATCGCCCGATGGCAACATCGTTGTGGTAAAGAACTACATGTACACCTATGCGTGGAGGCGGGGGCCTAGCGAGTCGATAGCGGACGCTCTACGGCGCACACCGCAGACGATGCCCTACATGCCCGAGCCACAGGGCGAGGCCATAGCGTTTTCGTCTGACGGTACTTCGTACCTAACGGCAAGCGAGCGTAATGCTGGCGACGCCACGGTGCCAATCTACGGCTATCCGCTTGCGGAAACCAGCCGCGAAGCGGCGCAACTGCGCGATGTGCGTAGGCCGCAGCTTTCCATTGCCCCTTTATCTGATAAGCAAGGATGGTATGCCCTACGATATACAGTGCCTGGTGAATCGAGCATACAACTGTATGTGCGGAATGTACTGGGCATGAAGGCGCGCATCATTGCCGACAAGACGCTCGAAGCAGGCCTGCAAGAGCGCGACGTCGACTTGTCGATGCTGGCTCCGGGCGACTATGTACTGGTGCTACGCACACGCGACTTTTATCAGGCACTACCCTTTGCGATTATGGCTCGGTAATACGCCGAGAACTCTTGGCGATGCGTTATACATGTTTCTGTTACACCAATTCATCAAAGCACGTTCATGCCCCATACAGCCCACGTTCTTCTTGCTTTTGTACTCCTTGCGACTGGGATGTCTACATTGGTTGCATCCAACCCGTTGCTAGAACGCCTTCGAGACGTTGGGGCACTTACAGTGCCGATGGCTGCTGTTAACGAGGACATATTTACCAAGGACTTCCTTAGGGCTGTACCTCCACAGCAACTGGTGGCTGCTATTCGGCAGCTCACGGCTTCGACTGGCACATTTGTGAAAGCAACCATCGATGTTACAAAGACAGAGTTTAGTTGCACGGGTAGTTTGCACATGAGCAAGAAGATCCGCGTGCCTGTTGAACTTACGATTGAGTCCACGCCGCCTCATCGTATTTCGGGGCTCTTCTTGCGTCCGCCTGTACCCGACGTCACTACGCTTGACAGTGTAGTTACCGAGCTAAAGGCCCTGCCGGGAGCATCGGCCTTTCTTGCTGTCAATCTTACGAAGGGCGACACCATCGTAGCGCACAACGCTGGCACGCCGATGCCCCTTGGCAGTAGTTTCAAGCTATTTGTGTTGGGTGAACTTGTGCGCAGTATCAAAGCGGGGCAACGCGCATGGAAGGATGTTATCGAATTGCGCTCTAGTCACAGGTCGTATCCTAGCGGCGAGGTTCATACGTGGCCACTTGGTAGTCCAGTAACGCTGCACACACTAGCGTTAAAAATGATTAGCGTAAGCGACAACACAGCAACCGATGAATTACTGTTTACGTTGGGTAGGCAACATGTAGAGCAGATACAGGGAGTGATGGGCCATACGCAGCCGCGGTTGAACATGCCCTTTCTATCGACGCGTGAACTGTTCCAGTTGAAGTTTACTGACGGAGGTGAACGGGCGCGCCGTTATTATTCAATGAAGCCGGCACAGCGGCGCATCATGTTGGATGAAGAGCTAACATCGTTGCAGTACGACGACGTCACGTTTGTCGACAACGTCGTGTTGGCCGACTCTGTCGAGTGGTTTGCATCCATGCGGGACATGGCGGCCTGTATGAATTGGTTTCGTGTGCAGGGTGCCGACACAGCGGGCAAGCCTGCGCTCGACATTTTGGCAAAGAATCCGGGCGTATCGATTGACGACGCGGCATGGCCGTATGCGGGCTTTAAGGGTGGCAGCGAAACCGGCGTCGTTTGTATGGTCTTCCTGCTGCGTCACTCCTCTGGCGACTGGTATGCGGTATCGGGCGCATGGGTGAATCCCTCGGCTGCCGTTGATACGGTAACGTTTGCCGGGGTTATGCAGCGAGCCATCGAGTTACTTCGGTAAATCTAAAGCACACGACCATTATCCACACCTGTGGATAACTTTTCCTTGCAATTTTTTTGGGGGGGGGTGGTAAGTTCGGATGGATTCAGAACGTAAAGTACCACAATTTATGTAGGAGCATGTTGTGCTTACGACAATAACAAATAGGTCAAGTGCAAATCTGACGAACATAAGTGTTTCGATTTCTGGGGCGGTTCTATAACATTGCAACCCGATTCGTCTGTTACCAGCAACAGGGCCACAACGTTTGTAGCAGAAGCGTCAGGCTCGCAGCAGATTGTTGCCACGTTAAACTTTACTCTTAACTGAACAAACCACTCAAAGGCCCTTAATGGTGGTCTGCCAATGGGCAACGATTCCTATGGTATTATGTTTATCACTGAAGATGGTAAATTGGTGGAAATCATTTTTTGGAATTGATGCCTATGCTGCCGGAAAAATGTGATGTGTTGATCAGCATTCGCGACCCGAGTACTGGGGTTGTGATTCAGCACATTGCGCAAGTTTCGACAAATGCCCTTCATGGTCGGAGTCAGGAAGAGATTGAGCAGATCGTCAGTTTATATGTCCGTGAGTGGATTGTCTCCGAACTTGAAGTGCAGTGGCAGTTTGCAAGCCCCGACTCGTTCGGCCTAGAATTTAAGCCATCGGAAGGTGGATGACGTTGTTTTGGGGCCACTCCCCCTTGTTGTAGTTTTGCAGGATGTTATGCCTGCAATCCGAGTCGCAGGCCGCCTGGATACAGGTGGCCATCGACAATCCCGACGCCAATGTGCTCGAGCGACTAGTCGATTTTGGTGCTTTCGAGGCCGACGTCGTACGCAGCTGGCCTATCCTACCAAAGATGCTTAGCTAAGACTCGCTCGAAATGTAACGCTCTGGTCGCGTTATCGTCCGACATTCGAGCGTTCCCTGTACGACCCAGCGACGAGCCAACCGATACCGAAGAGTGTTAGTCCCCACCATTCCGTTAAGAGCACGGTTAGAGGATATTTCAATATCGTACCAATAACGAGGATCAGAACAATTCCCAAGCCCATTGCAACTGCAATAATTCGGTATATCCAGGAGCGCCGATGTTGCTCCTTCCTGGCAGCCCTCAATGAGAACGACCACATCATCACGATGAGGCCAGCAAACAACAACACTGCTGCACCATAGTGGATGTGTTTGGTTTCGCAACCAACGATGCCAGCAATACTGCTTGTCCAGCCGGGTGGTATTTGTTTGCAATTGAACCCTGCTGTTGGGCATAGCGCAACGCAAAGAGCAAGTGCGCACATTGACTTGCTCAAGAAGAACTCCCAATCTACCTTACCGCCTTGTCCATTGTATGCTGATAGGAAAAACCCAACGGCGAATAACGCACCAACAAAGACGTCCCCCGCGTCAGTCCAGTACGATATGCTGATTGACGTTAGTGGTCGATCTTCGTTGGATAGAAGCAACACTGTGGGTGCCAAGAGCAGTGCGATTAGCCCTACTACAACACGCAACGTTTTGTGATTCACCTCGCGATGCATCTTCGATAGGTCAATCTTTAGTTTCATACTCTTTTCCTAGTGTGTGGTCGTATCTAAAAGTTCGTTGAAACGACTGCTACTCCAATGAAGGTTGCAATCTGTATGAACAGGCAGATAGCAGCAATCTGGATCCGTCGGTCTCATTTTAAGGAACATCCGGACACGATTGTATCGTTGTTTTGACTAATTGTGCATGGCCGCCTTACGTCGCTGTTGAGCCAAAAACCGAAGTGGGTTAGGCATGTCATAGAGGGTCATGCCAACCTCTGATTAGAAACCGACAAGCCAATGACGAAGGAATACCATTCCAGTCTCGAAGACCAAGAATGAGAGCACCCCGAAAAAAAACCAAGTTCCGAGCTTGTCCAGGCGATCCGTACGATTAGAGTCGAAAACAGTGTAGGGACGAAACCACTTCCCGAGCGATAGATACGCGAGAATTAGGAGTCCAAGCGTCAGGCCGACAAGTGCCTGAATAGAACGAAATCCACCAAGCAGGACCCCGACGACGATAGGTAGAGACCAACCTACCACGAGTACGGCCTCAGGTCCACTGGGCAGGTGGTACAGGTAATTTGAGGTCTTGTTCGTTTCAATGATGTCTGACAAAGACCGGTAAGCACCGACGACAAGTTCTCTGGGTGCGTTGCCTCGGGCTTCGATCGTTAGCCGTGAGAGTGAGCGATCGACTCGAAATCGCAAGTTTACTAGGAGTTCTGTTTGCAATTTGTGCCAGTTGGCTTCAAAATTGATGTCGACTCCCATAGTTGAATCAAGAAACCGGTCTCCGCGAAGCTCTAGAACCGAGCCGACCGTCTCCACCCCAAGAGCGTCAGACACCGAAATCGTGAACCGTTCTGTGTCTGGATCGAACTTGAGACTTGCTTTAAGATCCTCCTTCTTACCCTTCAGATACTGCTCAAGAGATAGGAGGAGGGTCCGCGTGACCCTGCAGGATGGCAGTCTTTTCTCGAGGGCGAATCGAGCAACTGGTGCCATAGAGTCTAACTCATTACTCGGCGAGACAACATTCGGCAAAAGTAGGAAAAACATGTCGCACGACAAATCTATCTGTGCGGACTATCTTGAACCTAGTGTTCGTTGGAATTTTCACTAGCGATCTTTGATCCCATGAGAAAATTCGGCATGGTGAGGAAAATATGGTGAACGGTGATGTCGCACCAACTTAACATAGTATCTGAAGCGCTTCGTTGCCGCCCGGTGATGTCTGCTGGGTGTTCATCTAAATCTAGCTAGGACATATCGCAGCAGTTCAAGGGCTTAAGACGTTAGATTGAAAAACCGACCCCAACCCGGTGTGTGGCTATTTAGATAGTATTTGCGAGCTTGCCGTTCCAGTACCTCGACTCACAACTTGTCAGAGTGGCGCGACGCCATTGTTGCTGTCCATGGTAGACTGGCCACATCTTGGAAAGCCAATACTGGGAATAAGTGGTGGCGCGTCAAGATGCTGTGTCGGCATGATTGAGCTGTTAGAATTCAATCCACGTCGTTGGATTACGTGGACTCACCACGACAATCTTATCCCAACCATCGGGACGCTCAACACTCGCCAGTAGCTCTTGCCTATCATGGTCGTCCAGTCCAAGCCCGATGTAGTCGGTCAGGACCAGCCACCAAACAGGGTACTTGTGTTTGAAGTTAGCGATCTTCTGGAGTTTCTCCGCGGCGCAATGGGCAATGTTATCCACCATCTGGGGGACGATGAATCCACTAGACTGATTATCATGCATGCCACCAATCTGAAAGTAGTGACGGAGCGGTGTTGGTGCTTGAAAAACGTCTATCTCGAAATTTGGTTCAGAGTAAATCTTTCCACTGCTACGCTCAGGTTGCGCTTTGAAAGACATCAGCACTTCCCGCACTTTGGGCCCGAGTTTCTTCCAGGGCATCATGGGTCGGCTAAAGCGGAAGGTCAAGAACCAACTCTCATCTGTTGCCTCACCAAGCGAGTGAGCTAGATTCTCGACACTATGCCACAGTGGTATTGATGTCTCTTCCAGTCCTCGTGTACCATCTCCAAAGTCATAGTTCTGGTTAAGCCGACGAACCTCTACGGCAACGCGCCCATCCACTAGAAAGTCCGGAGGCGTATTGCCATCCGGCTCATGAACGATGGATTGGAACCCCATCGTCTTGAGTAACATTTCTACGACGGCTTCAGACGCATCCATTGAGTTCTCACCTGTGTTACGCTTCACAAGATACGATGCAAGCAAGAGAGTCATTACCAATCAAACGCCTGGGGGTTTAGGTGCTCAGTCAGATCGAGGCATTATGTAGGTAAACTGACAGAATTGCGGATCCCCACCAGCGTGAGTTATCCCATCACCGCTAGTGCGAAATCGCGTGGTTGAACCTTAGCCTTCCCCCATACCCACCAGGTCCTAGTTATGACTGCGCCGCCTCCTTATCGCACGTCACCATACTACAGACCAACACGGCGCGGGACTAGAGCGCACTTTGCAGATTGAACATCATTCGATGAGGTTACATTGCAGCACCCCTTCTACGCCGACTGCAACGTACACAACCTCCCCCCTGCCGCCATGTTGTAGTTTTGCAGGATGTTATGCCTGCAATCCGAGTCGCAGGCCGCCTGGATACAGGTGGCCATCGACAATCCCGACGCCATCCTTAGCGACCACGCCCACTGCGAAAAGAAGGCCGCGGCCTTTGCCTTGGCTATGGTTAGTAGGTATCCCGATAGAATGCGCCTTGTGCGGGATATGATCGAGCTGGCTAAGGAAGAGATCGACCATCTTGCCCTTGTGGTGGGCATCCTTGACGACCGCGGCATTGCGCTAACCGCCGATAGACCCAATCCCTACATCAAAGCCCTCCAAGATTGCGTTCGTAGTACCGAACCCGATCGCCTGCTCGACCTTCTCATCGTAGGTGCGTTTATCGAAGCACGGTCGTGCGAGCGCTTTTCGCTGCTTGCCAAGCACTGCCCCGATGAATCGATGCGCTCGCTCTACGCTTCGCTGCTGGCTTCCGAAGCCGGACACTACCGCGCTTATACCGACATTGCGCGGGAGTACATGCCCGATGCCGTAGTGCGCCAACGCCTAGCCGAGTTTGGCGCTATCGAAGCCGATATCGTCCGACATCTGCCAAACAGCCCTACCATGCATGGCTAGACTGCGGCTTACATATAATGCCCCTGTCACGCTTAGCTTCACAATCGTATGTGTGGCCGTGTTTGCAACATCCTACGTGGTGGGACCATGGTTTACCAACGTGTTCTTTACCCTGCATAGTGGCGGCTCGTGGCTAAACCCGCTGCACCTGCTTACCTCCCTTACCTATCCGTTCGGCCACGCCTCGTGGGATCATCTTTCCGGCAACATGTTGTTCGTGCTGCTCCTCGGTCCGCTGCTCGAAGAAAAATACGGTCGGTCCGACATGCTCATGATGTTCGGCATTACCACCATCGGAATCGCCATCGTGAACTCCGTGTTGTTTAGCACCGGCCTTCTCGGTGCCAGTGGCATCGTCTTTATGCTCATCGTGCTATCGTCGTTTACCAACCTTCGCGAAGGCACACTGCCCATCACCGCCGTTGTTGTTGCGGCCTTGTTTGTAGGACGTGAAGTACTGCAAGGTTTTACCAACGACAATATCTCGCAAATGGCTCACATTGTTGGCGGCGTGTTTGGCCTTGGCTTTGGTCTTTTAGCATCCACACGGAAACGCGCATGAGCCCCCGCATTATCTTTATGGGTACGGCCGACTTCGCCGTCCCCGCGTTCGAAGCTCTGCATACCTACCTGGGCGTTCACGCCGTTGTTACGCTTCCAGATGCTCCTCGTGGTCGTGGACAGGTTCTTTCGCCTACGCCGGTAGGTGCTGCTGCTGCCAATGCTGGCATTGATACGATTCTGAAACCTTCCTCGCTTCGCGATGCGGATTTCCAAGAACAGATACGTGCCATGCGGCCCGACATTATCTGCGTGATTGCCTTTCGCATTTTGCCGCGATCCGTATACTCCACCGCTCGCCTTGGCGCGTTTAACGTCCATGCCTCGCTGCTGCCACGTCACCGCGGCGCTGCTCCCATCCACCACGCCATTATCAGTGGCGACACACATACCGGTGTTACTAGTTTTCTGTTAAACGACGTCGTAGACACCGGCACCATACTCTTACAAAGGGGCATCGACGTTCCTGACGGAACAACCACTGGCGAGCTGTATGCAGCGCTGATGCCGCTGGCAGCACAGTGCGCCGTTGATACGGCGCAAGGGCTCATCGAGGGAACGCTTGTACCGCATCCACAAGACGACACGCTGGCAACGCCGGCCCCAAAAATCTTCCGCGAACAGTGTCGTATAGACTGGAATGCGCCTCGACACATTGTTCGCAACTTCATCCACGGAATGAGTCCCGTACCGTGTGCTTGGTCGGTCTTTCACAACGACGTCGTAAAAGTCTACCGCGCAGCGTTTGCCGATGCCCCTTTATCGGTTGGCCAAGTGGAGATAACGGATTCGCAGTGGCTGGTGGGATGCAGCGACGGAGCTCTTGCGCTAACCGAGATACAGCTACCCAACAAACGTGCTATGGCGATTAGCGATGTACTGCGTGGATATCGGGGCAATCGACAGGGAGTAATGCAGTGAAGTCACTAGCCGAATTCGTGCGCGAGACACCATTTTTTGCCATTGCCCACCGTGGCAGTAGTGGCGATGCGCCCGAAAACACCATGGCGGCACTGCGGCGCGCACTATCGAGTGGCGCACCAATGGTAGAGCTCGACGTGCAACGCACGGCCGACAACACCCTGGTGGTGTTCCACGACGACGTACTAGGCCGCACGACGAATGGCCGCGGATATATTCGGCAGACGTCCACCGACGATCTTATGAAACTTGATGCCGGCTCGTGGTTTTCGGAGGCCTTTGCTGGCGAACGCGTACCAACCATTGTGCAAGCGTTAGAGCTTCTCGCCGGTCGCGTCTATGTAAATATCGAACTCAAGCCGTTTGATGATTCGGACACCTCGACAATTGATGACGTTCACAAACTCGTCGAGCTGGTTCATCGCTTCAACGTGGCCCATACTGTAGCGTTTAGTTCGTTTGACCATCGTACGCTAGCACTTGTTAAACACTTGGACTGGCGGCTTCCAACGGTAGCGCTCCAGGTACCTGGTGACGAGCGACCGCCCGCTACCGTGGTGGCATCTTGTGGCGCCAATGCATGGGGTTGCAGCGTCGAGGAGCTAACGTCAGACTGGGCAACCAACGCTCGCGCCCATGGTATACCCTACGGAGTGTATACGGTAAATACCAAACCGGATTTAGACGCCATGCTTGCCCTAGGCGTACACGCTGTGGTAACCAACTACCCAGAACGAATAATGAATTTTTCTACGAATCGATGATCGAACCACTCGACATATTAGGTCTTGCCGCAGGATGCTGCTCGACGTTTGCCCTGGCACCGCAGGCCGTAAAGGTCTGGAAATATCAAAAGGTCGATCAGCTCTCGCTGGGCATGCTCGTTCTGATGCAAACGGGCTGCATTCTGTGGTTATCCTATGGTCTGTTTCGTGCCGACATTAGCATAATCTGGGCTAATGCCGTGGCGTTTTGCTTTATCATCTACATGTTGTCGAAGAAGATTGCCGGGCTCTTCGCCAATCATAGTGGAAAATATTCACATTGACATGTCCAAGTTGCCACAATGAAAGAGTATTGCCGTGCGAAA